>Ga0138256_10000612_pt1 | contig 39068 bp, 63 predicted proteins | sample KNB2016incub_MG_FD_105486 | JGI IMG/M metagenome (GOLD analysis project Ga0138256, IMG submission 105486) | Active sludge microbial communities from wastewater in Klosterneuburg, Austria - KNB2014incub_MG | ecosystem: Engineered > WWTP > Activated sludge > Unclassified | place: Austria... | reverse complement strand
GCGCGATGACATGCAGTTGCTGGACATGCGCCAAGACCGTAGACTGTCGCCGCTCGTCGATCTGATGAACGAGAAGCTGCTGACAGGGAAGAAGAACATCGAGCGTACGCATGACCGTCTGATCTGGCAAGGTGCTGAGATCCGCGGTGCTGCTGCTGGTCGTATTCTTGGCTTTGCCGACTTTATGTCGACGAACTCAGCGAACTACAACGGCAACGCGCCGACTGCTGGCAAGATGGAGTCTGTTCCGACCGTAGGTGGTCTAACGACATGGTTCCAGAAAACGTCTGAGCTGATTATCGCCGACATCGCTCGCGGTATCGCTTGGGTGCAGCGCAACAACGCGTACAACCCGAACACGATCGTTCTGCCCCCATCGGTAGCGACGAACGCTCTGTCGTTCAAGAAGACATCGACTGTGGATTCAACTCCGCTGATCGAATGGATTCAGCGTGCGGCAAAGCTCGCACTCGGCAAAGAGCTGAAGACCGTGATCTCGAACGCGATGCAGAAAGGCACCGTTTCCGGCACAACTCGTCCTATGACGTGGCTGGCTGAAACTGGCTTCTTGCTGCTCGAAGCAGACAAGCGATATGGTTGTATTGCAACCGTTGAACCTCTGACAATGTTGGCTCCTGTCACATTGATCGACGGATCAATCCAGCAGATGCTGCAGATCAAGACTGCAGGTTATCAGGGCAAGCACCCGGGCATGGCGTACGTCGGCACCGGAATCCAGCTCGGTAACAACATCAGCTAACGGACGGACGGCGCAGGCATGGCAATAAATCCAGCAATAGCTCGACTCTATTTGGGGTCGACTGTTTCATCGGACAAGATCGCCAGAGCCTGCGCCGATGCTCCCTTCCTCATGGAGCAATACGGAATCACTGAGGAAAACACAGAAGAATACAAATACCAATTCCTTGGACGCCTGATGGTTTGCCATCTGCTCTGCATCCTTGGGGTTAACCCTGTTATACTATCGAAGGCAGTGGGAGACGTTTCCGTTTCTCAGGCCGACATCCCGAGAGGAACAGACAAAGGCATGACGCCGTTCCTGTGGGAATTCATAAAGTTTGTTGACCGTTCAGAGTTCCCGGTCAGCGTATAGCGTGAAGATCGACGACACGAATCTAATCAAATTCAAGAAGCAATTAGCACGTCTGAATAAGATGCGCGTCCGTCTTGGTGCTGTCGGAATGCACGAAGGCGGGATCTCGAATTCAGATCTTTTTATCATTCAAGAATATGGTGCACCGCTCAAGAACGGCGGACGCATACCAGCGCGCGCGTATCTGCGCAGAACATTCCAAAACCAGACTGTGCTTAAAGGTATCCAAGACAGAGTCCAGAAGCTGATCGCGAATAATTATTCAAACGGTGAATTCAACTTCGACGCAATCCTGACAGGACTTGGCGAGGACATGGTTGGTTCACTTCGGGAAACAATCACTCGCGGGGATACAGTCCCACTGGCGGACAGCACGATCAAGGCGCGCCGCAAGAAAGGCATCGCTTCGACCATCCCAGGTATCGCCACAGCGCAGATGATCAATTCGCTGCAGTACGAGGTCGTCAAATGAGTGTAGCAGCAGCTGGCGAAGGATTCATCAAGGCCACGATCGAATGGTCGGCACTGGGCCGTGCCGGTGGGGAAGAGGGAGCCATAGAGACCGGCGTTCTTGGTGCGGAGACCATCGAAGGCATGGTTGTCGAAAAGAGCCAGAAAACACTCACCCTTTCACCGGACGGAAGCGTCGGGGCCAATGAGCTGGACGTTTACTTTTTCGCCGATCGCCCTGTATTGTCTACCGACGAAAACCGGCACGTTGAAATCGGGGATTCTTTCGCAATAACCGATTACGGGACTTTCAAGGTGCAGCTGGTTCGCTATCGCCCAGAGGGTGGTTACACAAAATGTACTGTTCGGAATACTGAGCGCCCGGAGCTTAACTGATGGCGTTCCCGCTCACCAGCCTGTTCGGTATCATAACGCTGCGCACAGGCCTTGTGGTGTTCGCCGACGGGCAGGATACCGAGACTCCGCCTATGCCGTACATTCTGGCGACGCTGATTCAGGAGCCGAAATATAAAAACTGGCAGACCCTTCGCTACGACATCGAGACGTCTGGTGAGCCAGGGCGAATCTATGTGAACCCAACGGTCACGCAGATGCAGTTCTCTGTTGTCTATCCAGCGCAAAGAGTCGCTGCCTGCAGAGCCATGGCGCGCCTGCTCTATAATTACTTTTCAACCGATGGGTTTGAACTTGCGCTAAAACGGATTGACAATGTAAGTCTTGTGACTGCGTCAGAGATCCGTGAGCTCAAGGTCGCAAAGGCAAATTTCTTTGAGCGACAAAACAGCTTTGACTGCAACCTACTTTGGGCAGACAGCATCACGGAATCTTTCGTCGACACAATCGAATCAGCAGACGTTCAACAAGAAGACCCTGTAGCAGGGCAGTGAGGATAAAATGGCAGCAATCAACGACATAATCGTCAGCGTCATCAACGGATCGATGACCGCAACAGGAGTGAACTTCGGTGTTCCGCTTCTGATCGGATTCACCGGATCAAAAACAATCGTGCGCTGGGGTTCTGGGAACTCTGGCGCCGTGGCCGTATCGGTCGACCCGCAGGTGGTGTTTACTCTGCAAGTGATCGTCACTGGCTCATCTTACATCTATGCAATCGGATCTGAAAACGACATTACCATCACCGTACCGACTACCGCACGCGTTCGCGACCTTTTGACAGACTTCGCAGCCAACGCCAGCGCACCGATACTGGCATTGATCGGCCTGCAGGCGACCGGCACTGGTTCTGGTCTGGTTGAACAAACGCTCGATGCAGACGATGCTCTGACGACCATTACAAGCGCAGGCATCTCTTACCTGAAGGTGATCGACATTTCGCAGCTGCAGTATTACTATGCTTCAACCAGCACAGAGTACAAGATGGTGCAGAATGTGCTCGCATCAGCCCCCAGCCCGAACGTAATCTATGTGCTCGACTGCTATGGAAAGACAGGGTCGACGCTGACTGACTACATTGCGCTCTATGATGTCGGTCAATGGTACATCGCCATGACGACCGCTACCGACCAGACTACCCAGCAGACGCTGGCGGATCATTTCGACAGCATCAAGCGCATCATCCTGTTTGTGTCGAACGTGATCGCTCGCCCGACAGTGGTTGGTAACGGTCGCGTCTCTGGTATCATCCACGACGTGATCGCCGACCACCCAGAGGCTGCATGGGCCGCTAAAGCGCTCCCCAACGTCCCAGGACAGGGCTGGAAGTTCCTCAGCGACCTGCAGGGCCAGACGCCGAACACATCGTCTACCCTGACAGATCTGATCACCGTGCGCGAGAATAAGGCGCAGAGCTACATCACCAAGAACGGTCTGAACTATGTGGACGGTTCTCAGATGTGGGATCAAACCCAGCAGATCTACATCGACCAGGTCATCGGCCGGGACTTCATCGCGCTGAACCTCGAGACAGACCTGCTGACGTTGTTCGTCCGGGCAGCTGCGCAAGGATCGAAGATACCATACACCGACGGTGGAATCAATCAGGTGCTTTCAACCATCGCGAACCGACTGACAACAGCCGGCAAGCTGGGCGTTGTGGCACCGGTCGAAACATCGATCCAAGCGGCCGCTTCATACGACGGCCTGTTCCGGTTCAACGTGACGTCACTGACGCGCACCGAGATCGAGGCACAGTCGCCAACCGACATCACAGCACGGGTTCTGTCGGGAGTGAAGTATTCGTACATCGAAAACACCCCGATCGAAAAAGTAGAAGTGACAGGCATTATCCTGTTGACAGAATAAGGAGCACGACATGGCAATTCAGCAATATCTCGGAGTCTATTCTCCCAAAAACGTCGAAGTCATTGTTGCCGGCCTGACCATTGATGGTCTCGGCGAAGAGATGATCGAGGTCGAACGTCTCGACCCGGAAGACTTCAAAGCACGCGTTGGCCCTAAAGGCGACGTCTCGTTCATCCAGAACCTGAACCGTGCTGGTAAGATCAAGATCAGCATTAAGCAGAATGCTGGAAACGCACATAAGTACCTGCGCGCGTTGTCGTCTGCGAATTCGGTGTTCGCCGTGCAGATCGTTTCTAAGGGCTCTTACACGGAGCTGGTGAACGCCACAACGTGCGTCGTGAGTGTATCCCCTCGAAAGAACTTCAAGGCGGACGAGCAAGACCGCGTGTGGGAAATCCTTGCGGCCCAGGTTATCGAACAGGATAACTAATGTCTGAAGAGGCGACAAAGGAGAAGGAGCCGACCGAGATTGATCGGCTTCAAAAAGACTGGGATTTTGTTCACTCGCAAGAGGAGCTGCCCGGTGGGTTTATGGTTCATAAACTCGAATTCCTTGATGGCCGTGCGTACAAATTTCAAGAGCCTGAGTTTTTTGCTATCCACGAGGAGATTCAGGAGCACGGGGATCTGTACGTCGCAGCCATGCGACTCGGCCTGAAGAACCTCCACCCGCTCAATGAGCAGTCTCCCAGGATCGATGAAGAATACCTCCGCAGAAAGAAGAACCGTGCCGAAGGACTCGGCCTATGGGCAAAGTTCTTCACGGAGGTACTTTTTCGGGAAGCTGAAGAATAAAGAGTTCCGGGCGCTCGTCCGTGGATTCCTGAACGATTGGTTCCTGATGATGGCACGAGGATTCGTCACCTTCGACTGCCTGAATAAAATCTCTGTCTCTCGGTATCTGATCCTGTGGCGGCACTGCTACATTCGCGGCGTATTCAAAACATAATTTCGATTGACGGTGAGTAAATCCCGTAAGGCAGAAGGCAGTGGGTAAGGCGCTCCAAGTTGTACTCTCCGAGATGACTGTCAAAGATGCTGCATCGGCATCGCTCACCAATATTTACCGCAAGCAAGAGCAGGTTAATAAATCCCTGAAAATGGGAGAACAGCAGGCGAATAAAACCCAGAAAGCTTTTGAAAAGATGTCGAAAGGCATCAAAGGCATTGGAGACAATGTAAAGAAACTTGGTGGCGGTGCTTCCGGTGGTCTACAGTCGGCGATGACATCTGGCGGATCTGGATTGGTGGCAAGAATACCAGGAATCGGCGGTTTATTCAGTGCAGCCTCAAGCGCTGTTGAATCAGCTGCGCAAGAGTTCGTGGCAGGCATATCAGCCGGAAAGAATATCAAGATGCTGTCGAATAACTTTGCAGCCGCCATGGGCATCGGATTAGACAGAAGTATCTATCGCGCGCGCGATCGCATGTCTGCATATTCAAAGCTTGGTGACATCGGTGTGGATAAATCACTCGTTGGAAAAAACCAAGGAACGCTCGAGAATTTTGCAAAGTCTCAGGGCCTTGGTTCAATGGAAGAGGCAGTGCAGGCGCTGGCGAGTGGGCAAATAAAGCAGGGCCGTGGCCTTTCAAAGTCACAGATCGATCTCATAAACTCATACAAAGATCTGCTTGGTAACGCGCACACGGCTTCGACTGGTTTTGAGCTCATTACTGGTGTCTTGAAAGATGCGGAGAAAGGGACAAAGGAATACGCTCAAGCCATGGATAGAAATGGCACGAGCGGTATGATTCAAGCGGAAGGCAATATTCAAACTGGTGAGGAAAACTACATGGCCGGTGGAGCTGCGTTATTTGGGGGATCCCATCGATCGATGCTGCGAAGTCGGTCTAGAGAGAGAGCAAGCCGAGCAATGATGCAGCCATTGACGAGCGGCATGTCAAATGCCTCGACTCGCTTTCAGGAAAGTATTGGAAATCTTTATCAGAACATTCGGCAGCATGGGTTAGTTGATGGGTACAGAAGGTCTACACAGGAGGCACAAGACACATACCAACGATCTGGTGGAACAATGAATTATCTGACAGGTGATGAAGAGTTGAGGGTAAACCGACCAGAAGAAAATCAAAGGCGACGTGCTGAAGGCGGCCCTGTCGCTGCCGGCAGAATGTACACCGTCGGCGAGCACGGCAGAGAAACATTTATTTTGAATATGAGTGGTTGTATTGCTTCAGCGCAAGAAACAAAGCGCATGGGTGGCAAGAGCGGAACAACCATCATCAACAACATCACCGTTCCTCTTCAGGGGTTCGCTGACATCCTAGAGCGCGAGACGATCAAGGCCATGAATAAAGCCGGCCGAACAATCCTGCCAATGCATCTGGGAGTGCAGCCGAGAGGATAATGGCGCTCCTTGGTCAAATAGCGGGCAGCGCTGGCTCTGTAGGGCAGGCAATACAGCTGGCCGACTCATTGTTTCAATCACAGGTCACGATCAAGGAAGCGACTCCAGGCGGGATCGCTGGTCTGCTGCGCGATCTTAATCCATTTGGTGATACGGTTTATCTGAACACGACAGAAAGCGAAGACCTCGACATAGTGATGGAGATCTCCGAGCACCCGGTTGGAGATGCTGGTGCGATACAGGACTATGCATCGAACACTTCAACACCGTTTATTATGACCGGAGTGGTCACCAACCGAAACCTCGATCTTCGTGCCGACCCAGTGGGTGCCATAGCGGCGCGCGCGTCTGCGTATGCGCCAAATGCCTTTGCAGCGATTAAGTCAGGGGTGTCTGCAGCCAGTAAATTCTTTGACCTTGGCGAAGACGAGATCACCAGAAAGTTCCGCCTGCTGACGAAGTGGGCCACCAACGCGACGCCGGTGAAGATCACGGGTGCGAAGTTTAACCTCGGGAAGATCATCGATGCGGACACGACATTCATGATCAAAAACATCAAAGCGCTGTCGAACGCTGAGTTTGGAGACTCTGCCGGGTTCCAGCTGACGTTTGTTAATTTGCTGACGCTTGGAGAGCCGCCCAAAGGAAGCGGAACGGGGCTCAAGATACTGAAACGCGTCGCTTCAGTCGTTCTGAACCCATTCAGGTAATATGGCAGACATCATCTCATTGGACATATCTGCAGACGTGATCCCGGTCGATAAGATCTACACGTTTTCTGCTGGTTCATTCATGTGCCGGTTCAGAAAAAATGATTCGGGGATCTTTACAGTCGAGTTCTACAATGCGACCGGGACTGTTTTCCTGTTCGCCAATAAACTGACCTATGGGCAGAACGTCATCGATTCAATCCTTGCCCCGTTCACCGATAAAATCATCCCGTTGAGCATCAACGTACTCCAAGGGGTTAGCGCGCCAAAGGAAATCAACGACAACACGCTCGGTGCGGACGTCGTTCTGGCGACTGCGATCAATGAATAATGGCAGGCGAATACGGCAAAACCGGTTATGGATATCGTCAGGCAGTTCTGACGGTTTATTCTGAAGAAGACCCGCTCGGGCTTTCCGCTGTCAGTGAGATATTTTTTCGCCAGCCATTCAATCGGCTTGGCTATTCGATGAACTTCACATTTCAGAAGACGTATGCATCCAGCGGCCCGTTCAGCGATTGCAACATCCAGATTCAAAACCCGTCGCAGAACGTAGTCGAGAGCATTACCAAGTTTGACCTGAAGACCTACAATGGCAGGCCAAGGGTAGAGGTTCGGGCAGGGTATTCAAAGGTGCAGATCGAGCGCCGCGCAGATGCCGGGAAGCTGAAGAACTCGCTGCCGTTGATTTATACCGGGTATCCGTTCGAGATGTTCGACAACAAGGTTCTGGGTGGCCGGGTGTTTAACTTCACGCTGTTCGACGGGCAGACGGTAAACATCTATGGCAAGGCGTCGCGGTACTTCGGAACGTTTGCTGCTGGTTCCCGGTTGTCGGATGTTGTGAATGCTCTGGCGGTAGCCGGAAAGTTCAAGATCGACACCGAAGGAGATCCGGTGGTCAGCCTGGTTCTGAGCACGCGGATATCATCAAAGCTGTTTTACAATGGTCGTTTCATCCTACAGGACATCTTGCCGTCGCTGGGCCGCACGTATGGTTTCTCGTATTCGATAAACCCACAGGGAGTGTACGTCTGCCGGTCGTTGGTCGCTGCGCCGCGCGCTGGTGCACCAGAGATCATCAGTGCCGAGACAGGATTGATCGAGCAGCCAACGCGAGTGAACTCATCGCACTGGCAGGTGAAGACTCTGTTCGGACTTCCGAGGATGTTTTTCCCCGGTGATTGGGTCACCATCAAGGCACCGTTCCTGAAGCGGTTCACTGGTCAAGATACCGTGACCGGGTGCGTGATTGACGGAGATTATAATTTTGCAGACGGTTCTGCGGACTGCACATACGTGGTCGCACCGGAAGGGGAACCGGTGACCTACTTCCCATTCTTAAGACAATGAACTTTCTGGCAGATACGCTTAACGCATGGCTCGACGACCGTCTTGGTCAGGTTGAAATGTCATTTCTGGCAAAGATCGTGACGTTCGACAAAGAAAAGATGCAGGCGACTATTCGGCCGCAGCTGTACAGCAATGTGCAAGACGGTGTGGAAGATGCAAAGACGGTGATGAACACCCCGGACGTCAACAACGTGCCTGTCGAAATGATCTATGCCGGCGATGGTTGCTTCATCCGTCCAGAATACAAGAAAGGCGATCTTGTCTCTGTATCGTGTTATGCATCCCCGATCGACGAAGTGGTGGTTGGGAAAGCACGAGCGAATTCAAAAAAGAATCGGTTTTCTTTTTCATCATGCACAGTTCGATTTGGCGTGCTGCAGAGTGGCGCTACTGTTCCAGCTGCGTTCGCCGCGAAGTCAGGTCTGCTCATCGGCCGTGGTGCAAATTACATTTGGTTTGACGGTTCGAGTGTTAGAGTCGAGGGCGATTTTACCGTGAACGGAGACATCACAGCGGACAACGTTACGGCGACCGGGGATGTCGTATCAGGCACTGTCAGCCTTAAGCTGCACGTCCACAGCGGCGTTACAACCGGCCCTGGACAGTCTGGGCCTCCGGTGGGTGCGTAATGGCAATCAAAGATTTTCAGATCACATCATCGGGAGATCTTGCGCTGGATAAAAACTCAAATGTTACTGTACTTCGTGGCAAGGATGCGCTGACGCAAATCGTGCAGAACGCTCTTTCTCTGTGGAAGGGTAACTGGTACAAAGACATCACGCGCGGTGTGGATTGGCAGAATATCCTGAAGGCGCAGTACAACCAGAATGAAGTGATTTCTATCGTCACTGCCGCGATTAAACGCGTGTCCTATGTAACCGATGTGATCGACGTGAGTCTGAAAGTAACCGACGGCGACCGGACTGCGCTGATAGCATACACGGTGATGTCCACAGATGGAATTGTAAACGGAAGCGAGGCAATATGAGTTGGGGAGTTAACGAAAACGGATTTCAACGGCCGACTCTTGAAGAGCTGACGGAAGACATCAAAGCAAAGTTCGTCGCGAAGTTAACCGATGTTGTCGGCGGTGTTACATACGTTCCATCCACAGAGCCCGAAAGTATTCTTGGTGTGCTGTCGGCGATCAATCCCGATGCGCTCGATACAGTTTGGCAGGCGATCGAAGACGTGTATTATTCGCTGTTCATCCTAACGGCCGTTGGCGTGCAGCTGGATCGGGCCGCATCACCTACCCTGCGCCGGGCAGCGACTCAGTCGAGCGCGACGGTGGCCTTTGTCGGAGACCCTGGCTCTATCATTCCATCGGGTTCTATTTTCGAGACCGAAGACAAGCGAGGCTATGCCCTGCAGTCAGACATCACGCTGGACTCGTATGGCGAAGGATCTGGGACGGTTCTCGCCGTTGTGGCTGGCCTTGCGGGTAATGCTCCGATCGCTGCGATCAGCTTTATTCCGGTTTTCATCTCTGGTCTGGATACCGTATCTAATACCACTGCAGCGCTGAATGGTCTGGATATCGAAAGCGACGCAGACTTTCGCGACCGACTGCTCACCGACCGAGAAGCGGATCGCACCAGCTCCCTGCAGGCGATAGTCGATGCCGTTGCAGCAGTGGCAAATGTAACGCGCGTCAAAGGATTCGAGAACACCGGGAACTCTACAGACGGCGATGGCCTGCCACCGGGATCTGTTGAGATCGTGACTCGCGGTTCGGCAACGGATCTTGCGATCGCAGAGGCCATCTTCGACGTTAAGGCAGCCGGCATTGGCACGCATGGAAGCATCACGACTGCAGTGGTCGACGCCAGCGGTGATACGAAGTACATCAAGCACTCGCACGTTACGGATGTGGACATCTACGTCCGTCTGACGCTGACGGTGGATGCAAATTACAACGCGACGACTGCAGAGCCTGAGATCCGCCAGCGATTCTTGGATTACATCGGTGGCGTGAACCCATCGAGTGTGACCAGCGAAGGTCTCGATGTCAGCGAAGACGTGTATGCATGGAAGCTGCAGGCGACGCTGTTCGAGATCGCAGCGTCTTCGATTCCTGGCATCGTTGAACCGCTGACGAAGATCGGCACGGTGACAGGCGATCGCACTTATGATTTGGTCGAGATTGCGGTTCGCCAAAAAGCAATCACCGACTTCTCTAAAATCGATATTGTCTACACAAGCTAATGGAAGTAACCGCAGAAAGCCTGATCGCGAAGCTGCCAGATTTCTACGACAAATCTGCGACTTCAAACAACGTCAAAATCCTTGAGGTCATCGCCGATGCCATGCAAGACGCATTGGATGCGCTGCAAGGCGTGTTAGATCTGACTGACATCGACAACGCGACAGGCATCAACCTGGACAGGCTTGGCAGAAACTATGGCGTTCTGAGAAACGGGCTCACTGATCAGGAAATGCGAATTCTGATCAACGCAAAGCGTGCCGGTGGGGCCGGTGGTAATTCGGTGAACACCATCCTGAACTGGCTGAAGCTTTATGTGCCATCAGCAACGCCGCACCTGATTGAGCTCTGGTCACCAGAGACGACGTACTTTTTAGATGGCACGCGCAACCTTGATAATTCATGGACGCTGTCCAGCATCGCCATCGGAATATTTCTTGATGGAACTATTCTCCTCGATGGTTCGTATGATCTGTCGGGCGTTCCGCTTTCGCAGTATCGCGGGTTCTACATACAGGCAGATGGGCTTACAGCTGAAGAAGAAGCGGCGATCACGCGCGTGCTTCCTGTTCTGAAGGCTGGCGGGATCAAGGGTGTTTTGAATGAGTAAGTTCCACGAATACCTGGCGGGAAAGCGGGTGGTTGTTGTCGGACCTGCGCCAATACTTGTCGGCCGTGGCACCGGGAAAGAGATCGATGCCTTTGACGTCGTCGTAAAGACCGGGCCGGCCATCCTGATCGATAGTCTGGAATATTTCGCGGACTATGGACGCCGGTGCGACGTGCTTTACATGAACGCTACGTTCTGCAGAAACCTACCTTCGCCACCAATCCACAACATGAAGTCTCGCGGCCTGAAGTTTGTGCGTGCACGTATCAATCTTGAGAACCTGATCCGACCGCTGAGGGCACATTTCGACGTGCATGTCCTCGAAGCGGACTTCATCAACAGGATCTTTTTGGACTCCCTTGCGCTCATGGGAACCATCGCCATTCTCGATATATTAAAGGCTCCGGTCAAAGAATTATGCATCACCGGATTTGATTTTAACACGTCTCGCGGCCCATCGATGAAAGAGATCGATATTCCCGGCAAGGGAAATTATGGTGAGTACGTGACAGGCTATGTCGACCCGGTAAGAAAGGACATGGACTTCATGCGGGTGCAGAAAGATGCCCACAACCATGTGAACGATACACGGCTTATTAAGCAGCTTCACGGAGAAGGCAGAATCAGGATGCCTGACTACGTTGAAGAGAAAATGAATTTGCTGCTGTCTCTGGCAGCGTCAGGAGTATAACAATGGCACTACCGTACCCAACAAAATCAAGAACGTGGGATCTTGGAACATCCGCGAACGGAACGTTCTTTGATACCGAATTTAATCAGCTGTATGCAAACGATGCGTACCTGCTACCGAAGACATGCCCTGCTGGCATGATCTCACCATTTGGTGGTGTAGCAGCTCCAACTGGATGGCTTGAATGCGATGGATCAGCCGTTTCTCGATCTACATACGCCGAGCTTTTTGCATACGTTGGCACAACGTTTGGCGTCGGCAATGGCAGTACGACGTTTAACGTACCCGACATGCGCGGTCTTTTTGTCCGTGGTGCTGGCGCTCATGGCACAATGACAAAAGCGGCTGGCGGGGCTTTTGACGGTGGCAGTGTTGGCGCAACGTCAAATGATTCATTTCAAGGGCACGTGATGAAAGTGACTACCGAGAGCTATACGTCCGGAAGTACAACTAAAATTGCACGCGGCAACGGCGACCCAGAACCGACTGCAGCTACTGACGGCCCGATTTCGGACGGTGTAAACGGCGCACCCCGCACCGGAAACGAAACTAAGCCAGCTTCGATTGCTCTGCTGTACTGCATCAAAACCTAAGCATGGAAGAAAAGATCATCGCAGCACTGATAGGCTCCGCCACATCCGGAGGAGTCTATCTTGTCGCAGCCCTTGTGCAGCACGGCAGAAACAAACAAGCCTTCGAGACGCTCACAAAAGACGTTGAACAGTTGAAAGCTGAACAGGTCAAAAAAGATGAGCACGAAACAGAACTGCTTGAAGTTCACCGCCGTATCGACAACCACAGCAAAAAATCCGACGAGCGCAGTGTTGAAACGCAAAAGATGTTGTCCGACATCAAAGACAGCATTTCTGAAATGAAAGGCTACATCCGTGGCCGATGGGGTAATGGACATGCCGGAGAATAACATCATCGACGACGCAATTGCAGAGGTTGCAAAAATGCTCAACGCGATCGAGTTGGTGGCGATGCCTATGAACGGCGACAAGCAGGCAGCGCTTAAAAAGTTCACGGATGCGGACACCGATAAAGGCAACGACAATGCATTCGCTGCAGCGTGCGCATTCTACTCCACCTGCCTTGTGCTCGAGACGATGACCGGCAAAGACATCGACATCGAACAGGCATATTATGCATGCGTGCAGGCAGGTGCTATTCGGAAACAGGACGCCTTAATCTGGTCGTATGAAAAAATCGCATCGACGCTTGGGTTTGCGGTAAAGAAATTCGATGCGCTTTACATCAAAGGCAACGAAGATCTGATGGTCGACTTGCTGAGAAAAAAGCACCCGCTCGTCATCTTTCTTGGAGCTCCTGACCAGCTAAACCACGTCGAGCCCGCGCATGGATTCATCCGCACTGATGGCGAAACGCTGGTGCTTTTGAAAGACGTAGGCTGGCAGAAGGACACGCACTTCGCTGTTGGCGATCGCCGATGCTTTCACTTCGAGAAAGACGTCCGCAAATACTCTGTTATCGATCACGGGCCGTTGGCTAACACGCAGCGCAAAGCGTACAAGTTCGGCTATTTCATCGCATAGCGAAATGCATTGACGGTGCAAGCCGGTAGAGCGCGTGGTCGCGCATGAGAATAATCTTGCTCTTGTTCAGTCTGATGTTGATCTCGACCTCTGTAACGCTCGCAGTTTTTGTCGATGCAAAAGCTGGCAACGTAGCAGGCGGTGGATGGACTGTCCCGTTCTGGCCGTTTGTCATCGCGATTGGCTTTTTCGTAAACCCGTACCTGCATGACATGATCCGATTCTACCTGAAAACGAAAGTCGACATCGCGAGAGCCGAGAACCGCGTTCCCGATGATGCTCCGGACGTGAAAGTCCGTGAAGCGAAGAAGCCCGAGATCAAGGCATGACAGGATGGCCGTTTCTTCTCGCAATCACGTTGGTCTTTTTGCTGCTTGCTGTTGCATCGCATTTGCGCTGAACTGCAGAACGACGCAAGCAAGCGGCAAGATCGCCGCTACCGAAATCAAATCCGAAACCGCGCGCATCTGGCAGTTGGTGACGCAATCGAATTTGCCCGAAGATATCAAAGTCGCTATTGGCACAAGCATCAAGGTGATCGATACGAAGTCCGAAAAACTTGGCGAGCGCACTGACGCGTCAGAAACCAGAGCTCAAAAGCTCGAAGTGAAAGCCGGTCAGCGTGACGCCATCGTCTGGACTGCTGGGATAGTCGGCGGCCTCGCGATCCTTGGCGGACTGTATTACCTGTGGAAACGGCGCTAAGTTTCTAAAGAACACACGCGCCACGTCCAACCATCCTGCACCATTTGGCACCATTCGAGCTGTGCCAGCATACCTAACCCATCCATATCCCCCCGAATCTGCAAACGCATTCTAAAGGCTCTACGCAAGCCCGCTACTCCCTGACATTTTTTATTAATTTTTTATCTTTTTTTGGCCCCTCTTCTCATTCTTGAGTATTATATATGTATGAGAAACACAGCAACCACAGAACAAGAAGCGATTCAAATGATGAACACCGAGGACGTAATTTGCGAATTGAACGACATTGAAGCCTATTTCAATGTTCGTATTGCAAAGCGCATGAAAATCGGATCGTTTGGCAAAGCGAACCTTGAGCGCCGCAATTTACTGATAGCAGAGCTCGAACGCCGCGAGCTGGTACTTGAACCGGCATAACGTCACTATATTTCACAGGAGGAACATGAAAAAGGAAAAGAAAATCGAAACAGCAAACGTGAAGATCAACAGCGCACTGCATGAGCAGGTACTGGCAACGTGCCGCAAGGAAGGCATGAAGATCGGGGCGTTTGTTGAGCGAAGCATTGAAAAACATCTGATGTCAATTCAGGTGAAACACAGCAAGCGATCAGGCGTGTAAAAAAAACGGGTAAAGGAGTTTGAGATGGCGACACTGACTGAAACAATCAACGGTAGTAAGATAACGATCAACGCTGAGTACATCGGCGACACTGAATCTGGCTGGGGCGGTAACTACCATAACCACAAAGTAAAGATCAAAGCGCACACGATGCAGTTCACATTCGATATGTGGGGATCAATGGTGAACCCTGAGATACGAAGCAAAGGCGACCTGCGATTCGCTGCTTATTGTGCTGTATCTGATGCACGAAGCGGGTCAATGAAGTTTGAGGAATTTTGCTCTGAGTTTGGCTATGATGCCGACAGCATGAAAGCTCACAAGATTTGGGATGCATGCAAGAAGATGAAGCGCAAAGTTGATCGTGTATTGACTGACGACGAACAGAACATGATTCTGGAAAAGTGGGGCTGAGATGACTGCACAAGAAATCAAAGAAAATGTTCTGTCGACCGTACGCGAAATGACCAAGGCGAAGCTGAAACTTGAGGCTGCATTGGAGCAATTCGTTATAGATGATATTACTGATGAACAGCTTCGCGAAATGTGCGCGCCGGGCCTGCTTGAAAACTTTCAATTCGCCGTGTGGCTTGAAAAGACTTCTGGCAAGTACGAAGATGAGGAGCTCGATTTAGCGATATTGACCTTCAAGGATACCGTGTACCGGTGCTTGAAATTGGTTGCATAGTCGACAGCGTGTTTACTCCATGAAATTCGTGGAGTAGGCGGGTCTGTTGACCCAAGGGGTAAAGGATGTATGTAAGTGAAGAAAAAGCTCGATTGCATTGCAACGAGTACGACGGATATTGCACAGAATGTGATGACGTCACAGATTCAAACGTGGAGCCCGATGCAGAGGATTACACGTGTCCGGAGTGTAACTGCAGCAGCGTTATTGGCTTTGAAAATGCCATAATGCTTGGGCATGTAAAGATCGGCAAAGCGCCGTCGATCTTGGGATGTTTCACGTGAAACATTTACTCAAGAAGGCGCGTAGCGTCAAAGCGTTGGCTGAACGCAACCTGACAGACATTAAGGAAACTGCCAAGTACATACGCGGCACACGTCCAGACGGTCTTGTTGTGTATCTCGACAAAATTCCAGAAGGTACCGAGCATGCCGACCTGCTCGATTGGTTGAATCATGTGAGAATCGCAGGCAAGCCATCAGCTGTGCCTGTAGCTATTGCAATGGTTCGCGCTGTTCAGATCGCTCAGAATTGCTCAGAGCGTTACCTGCAGCATGACAGAATGTCTCAAAAAGAAGTCGATAGCGTGATGGAGTCACTGACGGCGATGATGATGCCGAAAATGCTCCCAGCGTTCAAGGAGAAAACAAATGCATGGAAATCAAAACGAATCGCAAAGTCATAAGTCGCTGGCAGCGGCGAAGTTGGCTTTTCAGAGCGAGATCAAATCGATCGTGAAGGACGCAGAAGGGCAGACCGGCAATCAGGTATATGAATACCTGACGCTGCCGGCCGTGCTTGATTATGTGCTTCCGATACTGTCAAAGCACGGACTGTTGCTTGAACAGTTCAACGCGGATCGCGAATTGTATAATGAGCGGTCGAAAGAAGACGGCACTGGCAAGTCGCATGAGAAGGTGTTCAACAAGATCGTCATCGGCATACGCACCGTGCTGACTCACGTAGACACGAAAGAGTCGCAGGAGAATCTGCTGTGTGATGCCTCTGAAATCGCGAATATCAAAGCCCGCGGATCGTTGATAACCTACCTACGCAGGTACTCGGTATTGACGATGCTCGGACTGTCGGCAGAAGATGACGACGGCAGTGGCGGCGATCAGAAGAAGCCACCGCGTACGCCAGATCCTGAAAGGCGACCAGCACCGGCACAAAAGCCTGCTGACCGCGCACCGGCACCGCGTAAAGATCCGAACGATGAAAAGAAAACGCGCGAAGCCGCAATTCAGAAAGAGTTCAACGATCTCGGCCTGAGTGCGCCCGAAGTGCAGAAAGCTCTTGGTGCCGTGAATATCACGACGATGGTTGCGGCAATTGCGTTCTACAAGCGGTTCAATGATCTTGAGAAGATGATGAACGCTCTGAACGGAGGCAATGCATGAAATACGGCGATCAAACGGGGTTGTTTTTCGACATCCCCGAAGCAGAATACCATGCTCTGAAAATCCCGTCGAATAGCTCGATACGAAAGTACGCGAAGCTACCGGCGCTGTATGAGCTTGAGTATTTGAAGCAGGAAGAATCCGATGAGATGAAGCAGCACTTCCAGATGGGCAAAGTCTTTGAGCTGTTGGTGCTAGAACCGGATCGCGCTGGCGATGTGGTTACGTTCAAGACAAAGACTTATGATTCGAAAGATGCGCAGGCGTGTCGAGACGCTAACCCCGGCAAGATACCGATTAGCGAGAGCGACCTGTCGCTTGTTGAGATGTGGGCTCGGTGCATGTTGGCAAAGTACCCACGAAACGAATCGAACAAAGCGCAGGCCTCTGGCATCGTGTCGTTTGATCTTGGCGTCAGAGAATGCGCTGTGAAATTCCGACTCGACGAAGTTGACATTGAAAATCGGATCATCTATGACTACAAGTTGATGAAAAGCGTTGATCCGGCTGAATTCGAGAAGGATGCGTGGGACAAAGGATACGACACCCAAGCGGCTTTGTACACGAAGGCGATGGATCAGTTGTTTCCAAGCGGCGACCCTGACAAGCGATGGAAGTTCGTGTTCCGTGTTCAGCAGAAACACTCATACGGATTTGATACGCGGTTCACCACAAAGTATTGGTTCAGCGAAGAATCGTTAGAGCGAGCGTGGTCGCATATTCAGATCCAGCTTGAGTTGATTGCATGCGAGAAGGAATTTCGTGGATACAGCGAGATGTGCCTGACGACAGACCGCTTCAAGTGGGGCCGAGGATGAAGCGCGAAATGATTCGTGTCAGGTTTTGGCACACTGGCGGCGACGGCACTAACGGTTATTCCGCGGAAGACTATCTTGGAAATCGGCTGAAGTGGCTCGACGAAAGTGACATTGAAGACATGATTGGTATGAAGCGACTTGCACAGTTTATGAAAGCAGAGCGCGAAACATTCTCTGTTGATCTATTTGTTTTTTGTGACAAGTTGACCAAGCAGAAGGATGTAGCGCAAAAAATCATCGAGTCGCATCGACGCGTATTTAATGCATCGAGGGCATCGTGACAGTCCTCGGTCGATGTCTGCAGTTCCTTGTGTTCTGCGTTTCGTTGGTACTGTGGGCGCTTGTCGCCCTGCTGTACTACAAGGCTCGCCCATTGTTCACCGATGAGCCATGCACGACGATGACTGGCATAGTCGCGTACATGGCTGGATTTTGCGTAGCATTGGTGTTTGGCGTTACTGGTTTCGCATGGGTTGAAAAAATCAGTTGGAGGATCAGATGAGATACTTTTTTTTCGACACAGAAACTACTGGCTTGCCGAAAAACTGGAAAGCGCCCGTTACTGATACAGATAACTGGCCGCGATGCGTTGAAGTTGCAGTTGCGTTTTCAGACGGCAAAGGCGACCTTGACGCTCACAGTTGGTACGCTTCGTTAATCAAGCCCGATGGCTATGAAATTCCCGAAGGCGCAACGCGCATTCACGGAATATCGACTGAGCTGGCAGCGAAAGAAGGCAGCGACGCATCGGAAATTTTCAATATCATGCACGAGCAGATTGCGAAGTCCGAGTTCGTTGTTGGGCATAACATCCTCTTCGATATGAACATTGTGAATGCAGAGTTCGTTCGGCTCGGTCTGCCTATATTGGAGAAGTCGATGATGTGCACGATGAAGTCAGGCAGGTCGTATGGGAACAAATGGCCGAACCTTGCTGAATTGCACACCTACCTATTCGGCGCGCAGTTTGAAGGCGCTCATAGGGCTATAAACGACCTGCAGGCGACAGTCAAATGCTTCTATGAAATGCGTCGGCGTAACGCGTTTGGTGCAGATCATGGCGCATGAGCATGCGAAAGCAAAGGCTCGCCGTGCGTTTGAAGGCAGGTGTATTTTCAGAGGTACGCTTGGCACAGACGCGATGCACTTCTATCCTGCCGGAGATTTCAAAACTCTGGCAGACGTAGAGTTTAATCTATTCCTTGGATCGCGGTCGTTGCACAACACGCCCGATGCTGCTTGCTTTGATTGGGCGTTGAATGAAGATAGTGTGTTTGTCGTGCGGAGTATAGCAGAACGGCATTGGATATTGCGGAATCTGACGTTGATTGACGTTCGGCCGTTAATACTGACGCGACTGATTTCACTAAAGATGATCTGTGCTATGAGCGCAATTGAATGGCACGAACCGAAGGAACCGGAGGATTTGAATGAATTGTTACTTGGCTTTAAGACTCGACGACAACGGCAATACAATATGGAGCCCGAACGAGCACGAGAAATGGAAACAATTCAGGCAGACCTATAAAGGCAAGTCGATTGCGATACAGGCCGGGTTGTTGAGCCCGTTGCGCAGCGATGAACACATGAGGTACATCAGGATGAAGATAGGACACGTCTCGAAAATCACAGGCTATCGGCCATACGAATTGATCGATCTGTTTTTTGAGTCGTGCGGTCTTGGTGTAGCGAGTGAGATCCCATTGCGTGACACAGATTCAATCACGGCCTTTTTTACGAAATTTCGGAGGATCTCCTCGAAGCGCATTACCACGGCTCAATGCAACGAGCTGAGTGAGCGTCTCGACGAATTCAGAGAGTTCTACAATTCTGGCAAGCCGCCAGAGCTGTGGCTTAACTGGCCCGAGCGTGTTCAAAGAGCGAAGGCTCAATTTGAAAATGTATAGACAGGCCATTAAGTTCGTTAAGATGGCGCGTCGCAAGTCGCCAAACTCCTTTACCCGGCAGAATCGAGGAGCGACACTAAGCCTGCATACGAATTCAGTCCCGTATGTAGGCTTTTTTATTGTAGGACTGAAAAAAATCAAGAGAGGACTGAATGCAAGAGAACATACCTGAACCGACGTTTACTCAAACGCCGAACCCGATATTTGACGTGATTCAACCGATGATCGACCCGCACGAGCTGTCGATTCTGATGGTGGTCGTGCGCAAGACGTACGGCTTTCACAAGGAGCACGATAATATCAGTAACTCACAAATTGAAGCGCAAACAGGATTTACGCGACCGACTGTAACGAAGTACACTGGCATGCTTGAAAAGCGAAAGCTGATTGAGATCGTTCGGACACCCGGCCGCGCACCGAAGTACAGCTTTGGCTCGCGCTTCCGGTGGATCTGCGATGCATATACGTTGCGAATGATAGCCAACAGGAAGAAGGAACCCCGTAACACTGTTTCCACCCTACCCCGTAACACCGTTTCCACCCACCCCGAAACAATGTTTCCCCCACCCCGTAACACCGTTTCCACACAAAAGAAACTCTTAAATAAAGTTTCAAAGAAAACATTGTCGCCGAACGGCGACGGGAAGTCGCTGACTCAAATCCATGATGAGGAGCTCGGCAAGGCGATTGACTACATCCGGCAAAAAACCGGAGTAACGCTTAAAGCCGACAAACATATTCGCATTTGGTGGTATCAGGCTATTCGGTTGGACGGACTTAATAATCTGAAATTGGCGATTGCTTCGTACTGCGATAGCAAGATCAATATCGAAATTGGCCGATGGGATTGGGTTAGCTTTTTGAAAATCCAAGCGAAGAGAGCCAGCTACCTACCTAAAGAGCGAGAGCAGCGGTCATATACGCCGATGGTCGATGACATCGATGAGGATGTACTTGCACGGCACCGTGAGGCAGCAGGTGTCTGAGTCAACAGTTGAAGCGCTACGGCGCGAGATTGCAGAGAAGCAGAAAGCGCTCAAGACACTGGCACGGGCTGAAAAGATCAAGGCGATGCGGCAGGATGTTCGCACGTTGGACTTCATCGACAAAGTGACCGAAGCGTTCAACGATGGCGACATTGATACCGCGCGAAAAGTCGCGTCGTATTTGTACAAGGCGTTGAATTACGATTCAGTGAATCCGGTGACGTTTGACTATGATACGCAGTTCCAGCGGTATCTGTCGACGAACATCGCAATCAAGATGCCGAAGGAGTGGGGATTCAGGGGAAAGAACGAGATTGAGTTGGAGCGCGGGCTGACGTATTCGATTGGTGCGCGGCCCGGTACAGGAAAGTCAACGCTGATGTGCAATATGGCTTACCATTGGGCGTACACGAAGGCTTACCTCGACTACAAAGTCGGCATGATGACGAACGAGATGAAAGACGGTCAGTTATGGGTGAAGATGTTTCAGATTCACTTGAATTTGACGAAGCAGCTTCGCCGGCCGTTCATGCTGGCGAAGGATTGGCTTCGATACCCGAAAAAATTCCCTGATGAGTATCGGCAGATGCGCGAATTCGCGGCGACGATCAGCAAGAACTTGGTGATTGCGAATGTGCGCAAGATGCCCGGTGAAGAAGTGAACATGGTGATTGATGACATGAAGAACACGTTCGGCCGATATCCAGACATCACGTTCTTGGATTATCTGCAGCGCGTTGCGCATGACAAATCAGCCAAGGACGAACGGCTTGGCATCGTCAGCACCGTGCAAGGGTTTAGCGAGAAGATGATGGACATCGATGGCATCATGTTCATATTTTCGCAGATGAACAAAGAAGGCGGGTTCAAAGGATCTGAGGCGCCGCAGGAGGAGGCTGGCATCGCGTGGGAGATTATGCGTGATAAAGATCGTGAAGGCAAATTTTTACCCTTCATAGATTGGAGGATCGCAAAAACCCGTATAACGGCTTACGTGAAGAATACAACGAGGTATGACGATATGTCAGGCACCCTTCTACCTAATGACGAGGCGCCGGAACCATTTCCCTAAAGCAAAAAACAATATACAGTATATAGATAATAATTTATCTATTCTGTATTGACGGTTATGCCGCATGAGCGATCGTGCGGCTATTCGGTCAATGACCGTGGAGGACTGAATGAATGAAACTAATGCAGAGTTTGAAAAAAATCTGTCTGTCGTAGGCAAGGCAGTTGAAGAATTCGGCGACGTGAAAGCCGCGCTTTATCTGGTTCGCGATGAATTGTCTAAAGTTAAGATTGAAGGACCCGACGATGCAGCAGGGTACGCGGCAGCGAAGGATGCTGCGAAGAAAGCTGGCGAGCTGAGACGCAAGATCGAAGCACGAAAGAAAGAGCTGAAAGAAGAGAGCCTGCGCGCAAGCCAAGCGTACGACAAAGTAGCCCGCGAGCTGCAGGGCGTCATCAACCCTATTGAGGACGAGCTAAAGAAACAGATTGCCGATGTAGACGCGCACCATGAACGCGAAAAGATGAAAGCCGCTCGGGCCGCCGAGTTGCCAGTTCGCAAAGCAAAGCTGGATCAGTACGAACACAGCTACACAGACGAGCAGATCTTGCTCATGGGTGACGTCGAGTTCCTGAAAATACTTGGTGAATTCCAGCAGGCGCAGATTGATCGGCAGAACGCCGTCATCCGTGAGCAGCAGGAGCGTCAACGCGCAGAAGATGCCGAGAAGCAGAAGCAGCGCGATATCGCAGCAGCTGCAGAAAAGGCAAGGCTGGACGCAGAGGCCAAAGCAGAGCGTGACCGCATTGCAGAACAAGAGAAAGCGAGGCTGGCTGCAGAGGCAGAGCGACGCGAGAAAGTTCTCCCGGCGCGAAAGAAGATGATGGCCGACCTGATGAAAATCATCCCCGACATGTCTGATTCAATGATTGAGCCAGAGCTGCGCAAGTTCGAGGCACAGATCCTTTCCGAAGACGAAGCAGGGTTTTCTGTGATGCTCGATCAAATGCAAGAGCACTGCAAGCGTCAGCGTGATGCCGTGCTGCGCGACATGGATGAAGCAGGCAAAGTCAGCGTATGGGTGAATGCTATGCTGGCAGTCGCGCGGCCGCAGTTGGTCGAAGGGTCTATTATGATAGGCAGAGTTGAAAAGATTGTAAGACATTTGGAGGAGAACCGATGAAGATCAAGATCAAAGAAAAGTACACGCGAGTACGAGACAAGGAGTACCACCTTGAGCTGTACCTTGACGACGCTGGCAAGACGGCGTTTGCATTGTCGACCACTGAAGGCCCGGTCAAAGCAGACGTTGTGAAGGATGATGAAATTCTGCATATCGAGATTGCAGAGTTTTTGACAGGCCGTGCATGAAAGCAATATCCATACAGCAGCCGTGGGCGTGGTTAATCGTCAACGGCTACAAGGATATAGAAAACCGGTCATGGTCCACGAAAATGCGTGGGCCTGTCCTGATTCACGCTAGCAAGAAGGCCGATTACTCAGCAGTGCAGACGCACCGACTGAAAGATGATATTCTCGCCATACTGGCACAGAACGGATTGTCGATGAACGACCTGCCGCGCGGCGGCTTAGTCGGATCTGCTTCTATTGTCGATTGCGTTACAAGCCACCATAGCGAATGGTTTGAAGGTGAGCATGGGTTTGTCCTTGCGTATCCGCAGCTGATTGAATTTACCCCATGCAAAGGGAAGTTGAATTTTTTCAAGGTGGATTTATGAACGAATCAGAACAGGCGCAGGCCATAGCGGAGCAGGACAAACAGACGGTTGAAAAGATCAGGGGCGTTTTAGCTACTGACTTAAAATGGGTAGAGGATAGAGGCGGATTTGCTGGGGATGTTTCGCCGTACCCTTATCTAAGGCATGTCCCTGATTTACTCAAAATAGTAGACTCCCAAGCGCAGAAGATAGCAGAACTCGAAAAAGAAATTATCGTAGCAAAAAATGTTGCGACAGCGTTCGCTACGAAATGCGCCGAGAAAGAGCAGAAGTTAGCACAACTGACAAAAGAACGCGACGAGCAGACAGCAGCGGCGTATAGGTTAGGTGTGGATGGACGGGAAAAGATAGCAGAGCAGGAAAAGGAAATCGAGAGGCTGAATAGATCAAAAGGAGAGCAGAATGAAATTTAGAAAGAAACCAGTAGTAATTGAAGCGTTCCAAATGACAGCAGAACGCCGCGTGGATAATAGTGAATGGCCTAATTGGCTTAATCAGGCATGGCAGATTGATCGCGAGGAAGTTGGGTCGGTGTATCCCACCGAAGCTGGTACAGGTGACGGTACTTTAACTATCGGTACTCTTGAAGGGCAAATGCGCGTAAATTTTGGCGACTACATAATCCAAGGCGTGTCTGGTGAGTTGTACCCATGCAAGCCTGATATTTTTGAGAAAACTTACGAGCCTGTATGAACATAGAAAAACACCGCGCCTTTATTGAATCTCTCGAAGGTGAGAAGGGATTGCCGGAGGAAATGCACGGATGGCGATTTGATGAATCTTTAGACGCCGCGACGTCAAAAACAAACGTATTCGGCGACCCGTTAAGCGGGCCAAAATACATGGCGTATTTGAAAGAGAGGCTGCGCCGTGCCGAATCCCGCCAAATCCCCGACCTCAAAGAGCGGGTAAAAAAATTGGTAATGGATGCGATGGATGCGACAGAAGAATTAGTTGCATCAAGGTTTGCGGCTGAGTCAACGCATGAGTATTGCAAGCATAAGTACGACGCATTCCGCGCCCTATGCGAACCAGAGAAAGACAGCAAAGAAGTTAAATTATGAAGCTAATACGATTTCGGCGTCTATCAAGACCCCCTAAATTGATTGTGTGGGAAGGTGAGCAAGTATTGGCGACATATTGGGAGATTGCGTTTGATACAGATGATCTTAACCGGAAACTTAATGGCGAATTAGCTGAAGTTATCATGCCGCCTGCTGCATGGCCTGTAAGATTATGGAGAAGATTTTTTCCACTCAAAGGTGCAGAGAAAGACAGCAAAGAGGTAGCACGATGAATGAGCAAATTACAGGAACCATAAAGTCAGTCAAAGAACGCATGCACAAAGGCGGCAAATACTACCGTGTAATTGTCACTCTAACTGGCGGCGGCGAGTACAACTTTGAGGCGAGCGTTCAGATGATCCGCAAGTACGTTGAAGACAGCGCCAAAGATAGCCCATCCGACCTTGTTGGTCAGATGATTGTGCTTCGAGAGAAGAAATGAAAAAGACTGAGTTCCCGACAGCTCGATACGAAGCAGAGATTGGCCGGTTTGATCTGCTATGCGGCGACAAAAAAATCCGGTCGATTGGCTTTCGCATCGCGACCAAAGGCTGGTTTTCATGGCGAGAGCTGTACTCAAGCATGCGCCGCTTGCCAGTCTCAGTGCGACCCGTTGCATGGAAGTACATCCGTGTCGCACAGAAAGAGCGAGCAACCACGTATGTTGATGAATTTACCGCACGATGGAAAGCATTGAAGCGTGACATTCTGAAGTTCATGGTCTGTCCCGTGTCGCCGCTTGTTTACGACACTGGCATGGCGCCGATCATGTTGAATGGCGCCCGCATTGGTGTCACTCTTGGCAGTGAGCGCATGCGCGGCAACCAAGTGAGGATATACTACAAGAGCGCATTCGATTTTGGACTTGAGATCGTGTCGATTGAGAAAGCGGTGCGCGATGCAGATTTGTGGAAAAGCCTCGGCGAAGAGCCCGCGGTGTCTGCTGTTTATCATGTAAGAATCCAGAAAAGTGTTGCCGTCGGCGCTGCGTAGGCCACTATGAGCTTCGGAGGGTAAAGGCAATGAAATTAGAAAAACTCAATGTGAATAACTTAGGCGGTGGCGATCTTGTTCAACAGATTGAAGCCGCGCTGATCCAGACTCGGGACAATATCAATAAGTACGGCGTCGATGCAGAGCATGCTCTGGAAACGAAAGTCGTCTTTTCGATGAATTCCGATGGCGGGTATTGGCAGAACAAAGTCCAGACCAAGGTGAGCTGCAAGCTCAGTGAGACGATGCACGGTGCAAACGCGCCGATCAAAATCGACTCGAAGGGTATGTACGATGCCAATAATCAGCTCGAACTCCCGGTCGAATAACGGGCGAGCTGTCTTTGTGGCAGGGATTAAATCATCCCTGCCGCAGAGCACTCTACACGCAGAATACAGGTTCCACAAGAAGCGCGCATGGAGGTTTGACTACTTCCTTATCCCTGAGCAGATAGCTATCGAAATCGAAGGTGCTACGTTTGCCCAAGGCAGGCACACGCGCGGCGCCGGGTTTGCTGGCGACATCGATAAGTACAACACGGCAACGTGCGCTGACATCGCTGTGTACCGAGTGACTACCGCTGATCTGACAAACCCTGATCGAATAGTCGAGCATGTGAAGGCCATCCGCAATATGGCTGCGCACCGCAAGATCAAAGGCATCCGTTCCGACGTAATATCTGAAAACCTGTATGCAATGCGCAGCAAGCGAAAGAAAAGGAAATCCAAAGCATGAGCGTAAAAAATCGAATAATCAAATACGATCTTGTCAACTGGCACGACCTGAAACCGTTCCAGCCTGATAACTTCAAGAAGAACGAGCGCGTAAAAATAGACAAGCTTGTGAAATCGTACAAGCAATCTGGCAAAATAACGCCGTTCGCAGTGTGGGAGACGGCCGAGGGGCTCTTTGTCATCGACGGTCACGCAACGCTTGAGGTGTTCAAAATCATAGAGGCCGAAGGTGGTGAAGTCGAAACCATGCAGCCGGCCATCTGGCTTGAAATTAAAAACACCGAAGAAGCCAAGAAATTTGTGCTGATCTACAATTCGCGCTACCGCGATATCAATGAGTCGTCGTTGAAGGTGTTCATTGGCGATATGGACGTAGAAGACCTGATCGGATCTGTGCAGCTGGATGTTGACCTCAAGAAGCTGTTTGCTGAAAAGCTTGAGCACGAGCTGCCGAAGTACCCTATTGTTCCCAAGTTCAGTGAGAAGTACCACGCCGTGATCATTGTCGTCGATAACGATATCAATTTCGTGAACCTGATTGAAAAGCTCGGGCTCGAAACGATGCAATCGTATAAGACGAACCGCATCGGCATGACAAAAATCATCAGCTACGAGCAGTTTGACGCAAAATGGAAATCGTAATACCGACCCACAAGCGGCATGACCGCGTTCATGCTACGCAGGCCTTTGAGGGCGCGATTCTTTGCGTTGAAGATTCTCAGGTAGACATTTACCGCGAGTACAACCCCGGTGTTGAAATCGTCAGCCACCCTGACTCTATAAAAGGCCTGAGCAATAAGCGGCAGTGGATCTATGAAAAGTTCGGCGATGTTTTCATGGTCGATGACGATGTGACAGCCATGCGCCGTTGCTATGTATCCAACGATGACGACCTGCCGCTTGGGATAGACGCCAAGACCGCCACAGAGCTCGTCCGCATGATCTATGAAAACGCCTGCGCGATTGACGCCAAACTGTTCGGAGTGGCGAAGAATGCCCACCCGCGCAACTATGTAGACCTTGAACCTATTCGCCTCACTGGCACGTTGAACGGTTGCGCGCTGGGGATCAGAAAGTCCCCGTACCTGCGCTTTCCCGACTCGTTTGAATGCACCGCTGTAGAGGACACATACATCAGCCTGCTGAACGCGCATTATCACCGCATCGCTTACATAGACATGAGATTCGGAGTCAGTCAGCAGGACACTTTCAAGAACAAAGGCGGCCAAGCGGAGTTCCGCAATATCGAGTCAGAGAAGCGCGACTTCGAGTTTCTCGTCCGTAACTTTGGCGATAACGTTGTCCAGCTCAGAGGTGACAACACGCACAAAATGAAGGCGATGCACCAATGGCAAAGGAAAGTGCAAATACCTTTTTAGATAAAAATAGATATACAAACCACCGAGCGAGCGTCATGGAGCACCACAAGGAGTTACTATGGCAACACAATATGACGCAAGAACAAAGAACGGGTACAATCTTTTCGAGGTCGCATCTGCACTGCAGAAGTCGATACGCCGGGGGATTGAAGATGAAGCACTGTACTGGACTGTTGAGCTCGACCGATCCAACTACGGTGAATACGCATGGAAACGGTTACGGATCATGTCATCCGAAGACGTAGGACTGGCGGAGCCGAATATCAGCGCGAACATTCAGGCTCTCTACTCTCTATGGACTGAGCAGCGCAAGAAGAAGGACGAGAAACACGCACCGGAGCGCCTTTTCCTGATTCATGCATGCTTACTGCTGGTGAGAGCGAAGAAGTCACGCATTGTAGATCATGCGCTGATAACTTACTACAACCTGATTGACCAAGGAGGTGATGGCCGAGAGATCCCAGAATTCGCCTTTGACAAACACAACGCCAAAGGCCGAAGCATGGGAAGGGGCGTAGATCACTTCTTCACCGATGGCATAAAACTTGGCAACGAATCAGAAATCCCGGATATTTACCTCAAGACCGCATGGAAAGCGGCCAAAGGTGGCAAAAATCCGCCAGTCAGCGATCAAAACGGCGAAGAATTGCCCGAAATGACCAAAGAGCAGGTGATGCAGAAAATCGCAAAGACCACTCTTTTCGAGTAAACAGGAGAAAAATGGGCACCAAGGTTCACGCAGTTGTCGTCAGTAAAAAAAGGACAGAAAAGACGAAGCGGCTGCAGGCTTTGGTGCTCGGTGGTCTTGAAGCCAACGGCGGTCACATTCAGAAAGCATGCGAAGCGGCGAAAATAACGCGGCAAGCATACCACAAGTGGACGAAGAATGACCCCGAGTTTTATGAAAAGGCCCGCGCTGTCATCGATGGAAAGATTGATAACGTAGAGTGGGCCCTGTACAAGAACGCCATGGAAGGCCATGTCACCGCGCAGATATTCTACCTCAAGAACAAACGGCCCGAAGAATGGCAAGACGTTAACCGCATCGATGCTCGTGTCGCGGTTGTCGATCTGACTCGCGCAGAGAAGGAAGTGGCTGATGTCATCGAAAAGCACGGGCTACTTAAAGGCACTTGATGAATGGCTGGCAGAGCCGCACAAACTTGGGCGCCTGCTTGGATTCAAGAAACTGACCAAGGCCCACGATGAGTGGGTGCATCTATTCCTAAAAGGCGACCTCGGCCCGATCAGGGTACTGCAGGCGCACCGCGGATCTTATAAGACTACGTGCGGACTAGTAGCGATGACGCTGCTGTTCATGATATACCCTAACCACCGAGTGTTGATAGCCAGAAAGTCAGAGGAGATGTCGAAGAAGCTCCTGTCTGCAATGGTGAAGATATTCGAGTCCGATATCGTAAAGGCATGGTTTTTCGCTGCCTACAAAATAAAGACCCTCAGAACCGAAAAATGGAGCGCTACGCAGATCCGCTTGGCGATCAATACCCGTATCACACCAGAACCCAGCCTGACGGCCGTAGGGACGGCTACGTCGCAAACCGGAGACCACTACGATTATATTTGGTCGGATGATATTATCACCGTGAACGATCGTTACTCGCAGAAAGAGCGCGATCGCACGAAGAACTACATCCACGAGCTCTCGAACATTGTTGAGCCGCAGGGCATACGCATGTTCTCTGGCACGCCGTGGCACGAGATGGACGGATTTTCACTGCTGACCGGCAAAGGCATCACGGTTAGGAAGTTCCCGATAGGCACGATCAAGATAGAGGACCTGACGCCCGATGTCATAGCCGACAAGAAGCGCCGTACCCCGAGATCGCTGTGGGCTGCGAACATGGAGTTGAAGCACGAGCGCGACTCGAACCCCGAGTTTCCAGATCCGATATACGAGAAGCTGACCGACTTCCGCGCGCAGCAGTTCATGGCGATCGACCCGGCGTTTGGCGGGAAGGACAACGTCGCTATCTGGCTCGGTGTTGAAATCAACGGAATCATTTATCTCACTGGCGCGAAAATGTACGGCAACAGCATCGCCGACCATTGGGCCGACATCCGAGCAATGTACAATTCGTGCAACGTCCGCCTGATTATCTATGAGAACAACGCCGCGCAGAAACTCGTAGGCGACAAACTCGACGAGTTCAGAATCCCGAACAAGGGAATCCCCGGCAGCTCGAACAAGTACGGCCGCATTACGAACACGCTCAAGCCGCTGTGGGAAAAGCTGCGCTTTGATCCATCGCTGCAGCCCGGCACAACTGAGCCGCAGGAATTTACCGAAGAAACCGTGCCAAATCCGCTGCAGCAGGTGTTGGACTATAACATCGACAGTCAGCAGGACGATTCACCGGATGCATTGTCCGCTTTGGTGCGCTATCTTGCCGGTCTGACAGAAGCAGACGTTGAGGACTTGCTCGATATCCAGAATTCTCTTTTGCGATAATGTTGACGAACGGAGTTGCACTGGCATAAAGGCGCATGAGCCGGGTAAAAGTAGGGGTCGTAATTCCGACCCGAAACAACAGACCATCGTTTTATTCTCAATGCCGCAAGTACATGAAGCGGCAGACACACGCTATTGATCGCATCGTCGTCGTCGACTACGCGCAGAAAACATTCCCGTACGATCTTACCGAGCGTTACCGCGCAGGCTTTGCGCAGATGACCGATATGGATCTCGTGTTCTGCATCGAAGATGATGACTACTACGCGTCAGACTACATTGAGCAGATGGTGCGCGAGTGGGAGCGCAACGGCCGACCCGACATCATCGGTTTTGATACCACGATCTATTATCACATCTATGCGCAGAAGTACGCGATCATGGAGCATGAAGGCAGAGCGTCTGCATTTTGCACCGCGATCCGCCCAGCTGCACTTGATGAAATCATTTGGGAAGCCATCGACCCGCTGTGGTTCGACATTGGTATCTGGCAGCAAATTCAAAGCAAAGCCGCGATCAAGATCCCAGCTCCCGTAGCGATGGGTATAAAGCACGGCCTTGGTGACACTCCCGGTGCCGGCCACAAATCAGGATTCTACCGCGGAGTCCGCGAGATTCAGGACTTCGGCATGCGCTTCTTTCGCGGGTACGTGCATGGCGACTTTGGCTTTTACGCCGAGATTATCGGCAAGCGGGCTCCATGAACCACGTTGTAATGCTGGCAAACAGCGCCGACAAACAAATCTATCAGATGACGATGGCCGCAATCTCATCAGTCCGCGCGGCGCTCGGTAACGGTGACGACATCACGCTAGTTGAAACAAATGCCAACCTGCGCAATGAGCCGTGGTACACTCTGCCATATACTGTCGATCGCCTGTTGTTCAAAACCCCGTTCAACTACAATGCTGCCGTACAGTTTGCCCTGAAGGATCTCGACCGGAACCCGAGCGACTTCTTCACCCTGCTGAACAATGACGTAATCGCCTTCCGCGACTCGCTGTGGTTCATGGAGAAGGCACTTCTGGCCGAATACGGCGTAGTTAGCGCATGGTCGGCTACCACCCTAGTGCAGCAGTCGTTTACATGCGACGTAGAGGGCTACCGTGCAGGCCACACGTTCTCAGGCTGGGCATGGATGACCACGTTCAAAGTCATCGACCGAATCGGAGTTGAGAACCTGTTCCCCGAGGAGCTTGCGTTTTGGTATCAAGACAACTTCTTGCTCGATGTGTTCCAGAAGAACAGAATCCGCCATGCGCTGATACGCAAAGCGCGAATAGACCACCTTGAAAGCCGCAGTCACCGATTGCTTGACGACCATGCCGCGGCGACCGTTGGTCAGCACTCAGTATATGAATCAGTTCGGAGGAAACATGGCATCTGATATTAACCGCGTAATTTTGAAAGGCAGGCTCACGAAAGACCCTGAGTTGAAGTCCACGAGCAAAGGCACGTACTTCTGCCGATTTACTCTGGCATCGAACCGATCGGTGTACAACCGGCAAACCAATGAGTCGAAGGACGAAGTTGGCTTCTTTGACTGCACCGCGTGGGGCAAGCCCGCAGAGATCCTTAACCGCTTCGTGAAGAAGGGTCAGCGTCTGATCGTCGAAGGCCACCTGAATTGGTCAGCGTGGGAAGGCCAAGACGGCAAGAAGCACAGCAAAGTCGATGTCACAGTTGAGCAGTTCAACTTCCTTGAGGCGAAAGGCGAAGGCGGATCTCCCGAAGGTGGTACTGGCTCCGCTGCGCATTATGACGAAGGCGGCATGAACGGCGACGACGACATCCCGTTTTGAGGTGCAGTATGCATAACGAATCCGTAATCCAGATGGGCCGAATGTTCAAGGAAGGCTGGCCGTTCCCGCACATCGCGTTTTCAATCCAGAGCGGATTGCTGCGCGATCTGTTTCCCGGCATGGAGTATCTCGCCGAAGAAACGCTGAAAGAATGGCCCAACGTCGAACAGATTGCTGACTCAAAGTTCGACAACGCGAATGAAAAAAAATTCGCTGCGAACAAATGGCACAAGCTGACAGTCTCGGCGCAGGAGCTTGTTGAAATGCTCAATAGTCCGTACTTCTTGGACTTCCTGACGAAAGTGACCGGCATCGAACATCTCATACCTGACCCCAGCTTGGTTGGTGGCGGTTATCACGAGATCCCCGTTGGTGGTAAGTTGGGCATGCACATCGACTTTGCGCGCCATTCAGAAACAGGTTTTTACCGCAGAGTTAACGTGCTGCTGTATCTAAACAAGGGATGGCGCGAAGAGTGGGAAGGCGATCTGATTCTGCGCAACCCTGACACCGGCGCTGAAAAGAAGATCAGCCCGAAGTTCGGCGCCATGGCGATTTTCAACACGACAGCAACAAGTTGGCACGGACATCCTGTTCCTCTGGCATGCCCGATTGGCCGATCGCGCAAAAGCCTCGCGCTATACTACTACACAGCCGAGCCCGGTGGGAGCATGGGTAATGCAGACACGGTTTTCCTGTAAGCGTATGCACGAAGAAGCAGTATCATTTTGCGAGATGGTGCGATCCAAGCACCCGGAGCTTTTCATCAAGGCGAAAGTGTTGGATGTTGGCAGCTGCGATGTGAACGGAAACAACCGATACCTGTTCACTGATTGCCAGTACACCGGACTCGATGTGTCAGCCGGCCCTAATGTCGATGTTGTTTGCCGCATGCACGAATCAGATCTATCGAGCGATCAATTCGACGTCGTTATCTGCACCGAGATGCTTGAGCACGATCCGAATTGGGGTGAATCGCTGCAGCACATGTACCGAGTATTGAAGCAGAACGGATTGATGCTGATAACCTGCGCAACGACAGGCAGGCCCGAGCACGGAACCGCACGTAGCGGCACGGAGCATGACAATCCCGGCCTTGTAACTCTTGGCGAGCATTACAGAAATCTGACAGTTGATGATTTGCGCGCTGCCTTTGGTGGTGCATTGGATGAGTTTTTCTTTGGCAGCGTCGTATTGATTAACCCAGCGACGTGCGATCTATATTTCTACGGGAGAAAGCGATGAAAATGAAACTTGGAGTGATGTACAACGTATTCGACGGCGAGGAAAACCTGCCGATGTCTGTGGAGTCGATTCGAGGCGTAGCTGACGTCATAGGCGTCGTCTATCAGGACGAATCGAACTTCGGTGAAAGGCGAGATCTGGTGCCGCTCAAAAGAATGCTGAACGAGCTCGGCATCAAGATCAAGGTTTACTATGAGCGCCGAGGCAAAGTAGGTGCAGCAGCAGAAGCTGAGAAGCGTAACCTCGGCCTGAACACTGCAAAGCTGCATGGTTGCACTCACTTCATGACGATGGACTGTGATGAGGTCTATGACCCGAAACAGATCGCAATGGTGAAAGACGACGTTGAAGCCAATGACTGGCACTCTACCGCATGCCAAATGCTCACATACTACAAGCGGCCAAACATCGTGCTTGATCCGCCCGAAGAATACTACGTGCCGTTGATTTACCGCCTCGATGGGCGCCGGTTTGGTGGAGGTCATCAGCCGTTCCCTGTGTCCGCCGATCCAACGCGCAGGCTGGCAACGTCCGGTGACTCTCGGTACCGCCTGTACACGCGAGACGAGATCCAGATGCACCATTATTCGATGATCCGTAACGACATCAGGAAAAAGCTCAGAAACTCGTCAGCAGTTGTAAATTTTGCCGATCGCGTTGAAGACATCGCGCACTACTATGACGAGTACGTTGAAGGACAGCCCGCGTACTGGCCCGGTAGCGAAGTACGAATGCTGCCAGTGAAGGTGCTCTGATGTGGGTATTATACATAATCCTGAACGTGCAATTTGCTGCGCACCACAAGATCGATATTATGCAGACTGAAACTTTCAAGACCGAGGCCGAGTGTAACAAGGCCCTTGAGCGTGTGATTGAAAAGAGCTGGGCTGTCGTAGATGCAGCGTGGTGTAGCAAATGATCCTGCAGGTTGGAGGCATTTTGTGCCTTGCTGGGATTCTCGGTGTCGCAATAGCCGGCATGTTGTATCAAGATCCTGAGCCGACGCAAGACGAATCCGAGGCTAATGAATCGTCGATTCACTGGACTTTCGTATTTGTCAGCGCTGCTGTCTTTGCAGTCGGAGCAGTGTTGTGCTTTACCGGCGCGGTGCTGTGGATTATCAAGGTCGCATGATTCTCATACCAATAGACGCAGGTAGCATCAAGAAAGAGCACGGCAGGCGCACAGTCGCAAGTTTGCTGGCATTGCAGTTCCCGCGCGGCGACAGAAGGTGCCTGCTTGGCATCGAATTCGAGAAAGTCCAGAATGTCGGTCGGTACGGCTTTCACATCCTGTGGTGCCGGTTTGCTGTCATTGACGATGGCGACGTTATTTCATTCATGTGAGTTTTAATTGACGGCCCGTCGTCTTGAGGTTTAGCGAGGCATGGGTCTTTTCAGCAACAAGCCGAAGCGCAGCAACTCGATTCTCGTGGAGCCCGGTGTTTCTCAGCTTGAGTCTGCACTTGGCGATATTAACCGAATCAACTCGATATATTCCGATGCGCTCGGGATCAATACCGATGGTGGCGATCCGACAAAGTCGATCGATGTAACCGATACGCCGATCTATGGAGCAGAAGCGCGAATCAAATACCGTGCGCTCGATATCGTCCAGCGGATCATTGATGCCCCAGCGCATGACGCGCTTCGTCAGGGCTTCACAGTCAAGACCAACTACGACGAATACAAAATCGGCGAAATGCTGATGGAGCGGCTCGAAAGCCTCGACTACAAGCGAGTCCTGTTGAAATTTCTGATTCACTCGCGGTTGTATTCGAGCGGCGCTTTGATGTATCCTGTGGTGCAAGAAGCGACCATGTTGCCGAACCGGTCGCATCTTACTGGCCCGCTGCGTTTCCGCAATATCGAAAAGGTCGAAAAGCTCAACGTAGTGCGAGAGGAATTGTTCACGTACCGCATTCAGTCGTATGACCCGTTGGCGTCAAACTTTGAAGAGTTCGAGTACGTGAATATATTCGGCATGAACATCCACCCTTCGCGGTACTGGCTGTTGGTGCAATCGCTCGATCCTGTACGTCAGCGCGGTATCTCAACGCTTGAGAAGATCAATACCGCATGCATGGGTCTGAACATTGCCGAGTGGACGATTGTGCAGCTGTTGCTCCGGTACCGATCGCTCATTGTGAAATACAACTCCGAAGAGATGACTCGAATACTGGCAAGCGGCGGAGACGACAAAGCTGGCATGAAAGCGAAAATGGCAGAGCTCTTAAACACGATCAAAATGCAGTTTACGAGCAAATCTGTGGCTGCTATGCCCTCCACGTACGATGCCCAATACATAACCACGTCCTTCGACGGTTTGAAGGATGCGACGGACTTTCTCTACTCGTACATGTCGACCGTATCCCGTGTGCCGCAGAACATCATCCGCGGATCTGCGCAAGGCGAGCTGGCATCGAGCGAAAAGGATCAGCGCGATTATTACGAGCTGGTGAAATCTGAGGAGCAGAATATCAAACTCGATGGCTTGCTGCAGTTCATATTCCCGTTTTTGATTTATGAGCAGGAAGGCAAGATTTGGCAGCTTTGCCGGCAGAAAGGCATAAACCCCGACGACATTAACCCAAAAGTTGCGTTCAACCCGCTGCAATCAGTGAACCCGATGCAGGACGCGCAGATGCAGTTCACCCAAGCGCAGACGTTCTCTCTCCTGCAGCAGTCAGGCATTGTCGATGCAGAAGTGCTGAAAACCGAGATGTACTCGAAATTGTTCCCGCATGCTGAAATACCTGAGTTCCCTGATATGGCGTCAGAAATGCTGACAGCGCCCGAAGATCCATGGGGATTGTTCGAAAAGACGAAGACCGACTTCCCGAACGTGTGGGATATCATCAAGAAAGCCGCAGCCACGAAAGCCGCGTAATGGATGGCAGTACCGTTCGCAAAGACTGATGACACCGAGACGGTCTATGTCTCGTTGTTCGATAACCTGATCAAGTTCATAAATCGCGAGTACCTCGTGCTGCTGCGCGAGATCATCGTCGATGAAGAGAAAGAGCCGACTTTGCCGAATGAAGTCGAACAGCGCCAGAACGCCATTGAGTTCTCTGATTTCCGAAAGAAAGTAAAAGGCATTACCTCGAAGGTAATGGAAAAGCTCGGTAAGTCGAGCATCTTCGCTTCTGTTGAATCAGTGTTCAAAGCTGTAGATTCTCGAATCCAGCGCAATATCGTTAAGCAGTATCAGAAACAGAAATTCCCGTTCAACCCGCAGACGTTTACGAAGGACATACCGTCGCTGAATGATGCGATCAAACTGAATGTCGATCTGATAAAGTCCATAGCAGAGAAGCAGTCGCTGCAGCTTGAGATGGCAGTACAGAAAGCTGTCGTGCAAGGCTCGCAATTCCAGATTATTGAGGAAGAAGTAATGCGGCAGACCGACAAAGGCCGTGCATACGCTAAGTTTGTCGCCCGCGATCAGGTCGCGAAAGCGTACAGCGCGATCAATAAAGACCGGCAGACGAGCTCCGGTTTTCCCGGTTATATCTGGATATGCATGAACGATGCGAATACTCGGCCCAAGCACCGCGAACACCACGGGAAATTTTTTCTGTGGAACAAGCCGCCTGAAATCCGTCCCGGCGTGTACGGCAACCCGGGTGAAGACTACCAATGTCGATGCCAAGCACGGCCCGCGTTTGGCCCCGAAGACTCTGGCAGCACGCAGCCGAACACGTTTCCTGACAAGAAAGGCAAGCGCCCCGTTGAGAAGACGTTCCTCGACTATGATGGCAACGAGTTCAAGCGCACTGTGTGGGAATAGCAATTCTGTGAATAGTTATTGACGTGCGGTGCCTCGTGGAGCAGGCGCATTTGCAACGTGAATTCGAAGCGAGCCAATAGACTAACTCTGAACAGGCAGGCGTATAACCGGCCTGTTACTTTTTTAGACAAGCCCGAAAGGACTCCCGAGGGTTTTCTTGTGGTACCTGTTGTTGTCGCTCAGAAAGGCGTTCTGAAATATCCGGAGTTTGGCACGAAAGAGCTGCTTGGTGATGACATATTCTCTGATGAATATCTCGCGTCATGCGACGGCTGCCCGTTTGTTGTAGATCACCCGACTGACGAAGATGGCAACCCCGTCGACGTGAACGGCGAAAACTACAAAGAACACCTCGACGGAATTCTGTTTGCACCGACAATCGACAAGGTGAACAACCGAGTGCTTGGCAAAGTCAAGATATTCAACCCGGTCGTCGCCGATGCTGTTGAGCGTGGGGATCTGCGCGAATTGTCGCAAGGCTATAACTGCAAAGTGCAGCCGTATGCCGGTAACTACCAAGGCGAGACGTACAACCGAGTACAGTCCGATATTGTCATGAATCACATCGCGCTTGTCGAAGAGGGCAGGGCCGGTGACGCGGTGAAAATTCTCTATAACAACCGGGCGGGCGTAAAGCTCGTACCTGCCCTCAAAGAAGACGTAGAAAAATTTGAACGGAGGCGTGAGAATATGAGCAAGCGCAACAACGTGGACGAACAGACCACGACGGGTAAACCGAACCCGCAAAACACGGTGAATGAAGATCCAGCGCAGCAAGAAGCGGAAGACAACCGCATGTCTGCACTGGAGCAGAAAGTCGAATCGCTGGCAACAGCAGTCGCGCAACTCGTCGAGAAAATCGGCGGTACGCAGAATGCTGAACCCGAAGGCGAAGAAGGCGAAGACGGCAAGAAAAAGCCGACTGAGAACGCAGAAGGCGAAGACAAGGACAAGGCGAACGAAAAGGAAGTCATGAACCGCGTCACTAATTCTGTTGTGACGGCTATGCCGAAGATGATCGCAGGCTATATGTCTGAGCTGCAGAACGCAGCCGCACAAGCCGCCGTTCTTCTCGGTGAAGACGCACAGGATCTCGGCCACCGCCTGAACGATCTGTCAGCGTATCGCAAGGAAGTGCTGAAACGCACGAACACCTTCAGCGACGCTGAGATCAAAGCGATGAGCGACAGCGAGGCGAAAGCAACTCTGGCAGTGCTGACAAAAACAGCAAAGGTCAGAATCAATTCCGCAAGTGAGCCACTTCACGGCTCGTACACAGAGCACGGCGACCGTAAATCGGTAAGCCATGCTGACTTCTAAGGAGCACTAAATGTCAGCACCATCAGTACCAACAAGCCGCCCGATTCACTCAATCAGTGAACCGAGCGCAGGCGCATTGGGAACGTATGATCCAGCTGCCCAGCAGGCACCGGCTCAGAAAGTTCTCACAGCGTTCGACTTTGGCGCACTCGTCATCCAAGGCAGTGGAGGCTTCGACGTTGTCGGCCCAGCATCCACTAGCGTTGCAGGCGTTGCGCTCATCGCGAACAACTCCGGCGACTACGCAAACAACGCGTATGAAGCTAGTGACATCGCAGGCATTGGCCGTCGTGGCTACTACCTCGTGAAAATTGATCCCGACAATAAACCATCTGCAGGCGGCACGATCCGTGTTTCGTTTGCAACTGGCAAGAAGGGATGGCTTACCTCAGCCACAGCATCGAGCTTGTTGATCGCACAGACAGCAGGCCTGAAAATCGAACGCGTATATGACACTGTCGCCGAAGTTTACTTCAACGGCAATGCTGTGTACCCGATCAGCGGCTCATAAGCCGTAGGAGAAAAAGAATGAAGCCAATTGACTTTTCAGAAAACCCGATCATGGCGCGTGTGACGCAGTTCGCGAAAGCGATTAACTCGCAAGTCGCCGAAATCCATGGTCGTCGAAATTCGTTCAAGCTGGACGCCCCGAAAGGCGACAACTTGTACTTCACAACGCGAAACAGCAAAGGTGAACAGATCCAAGTTCGTCTCAATGCCGTCGTGCCATCAGAAGAACTCTTCACCGTGGCACAGGAATTGGTGCGAGCTGCTGACGAACCCTTTGCTTCACGCGAAGTGTTTCCAGAGGACACCGGATTTCACCCGGGTTCGCGCGAGATTGCGTATGACGTGTTGACCGACCAAGGCGAAGCAGAAGCTGTCGCGATTGGCCCGGTTACGCCCGCCGTAACTCAAGCCGACGTGGTGATTGGCCGTAAATTCCAGCCAACCTGCAAGATCCCGCAAACCGTAACAGTGACGCGCGATGACATGCAGTTGCTGGACATGCGCCAAGACCGTAGACTGTCGCCGCTCGTCGATCTGATGAACGAG
>Ga0138256_10000611_pt1 | contig 39081 bp, 36 predicted proteins | sample KNB2016incub_MG_FD_105486 | JGI IMG/M metagenome (GOLD analysis project Ga0138256, IMG submission 105486) | Active sludge microbial communities from wastewater in Klosterneuburg, Austria - KNB2014incub_MG | ecosystem: Engineered > WWTP > Activated sludge > Unclassified | place: Austria... | reverse complement strand
AGCAGCGTGGCGACGATTCGCGCACCCGATGCGCCGATCGGGTGGCCCAGCGCAATCGCGCCACCGCGAACGTTGACCCGCGCCGGGTCGAGATCGAGACCGCGCAGGCACGCCAGGCTCTGAGCCGCGAAGGCCTCGTTCAGCTCGACCACGTCGATGTTCGGAGCGCGCAGGCCCACCCGTGCAAGCAGCTTCTTGGTGGCGGGGATGGGCCCTTCGCCCATGTAACTGGGGTCGACGCCGGCGGTGGCCGAACCGGCCCAGCGCGCCACGGGCGTGAGCCCCAGCTCGCGGACCAGAGCCTCCGAGGCGAGCAAGACCGCCGCCGAGCCGTCGTTCAGCGGGGATGAATTGCCCGCAGTCACCGAGCCGCCCTCGCGAAACGCGGGCGACAGCTTGCTCAGCGCCGCCAGCGAGCTGTCCGGGCGCACGCACTCGTCGCGGTCGAACACCACGGGCGCACCCTTCTTCTGCGGGATCTCGATCGGGGCCAGCTCGCCGGCGAACGCGTTCTTCTCCCAGGCGGCTGCGGCCTTCTGGTGGGACGAGAGCGCGAACTGGTCCTGTTCGTCGCGGGTGATGCCATGCTTCTTGGCGACGTTCTCGGCCGTCTCGCCCATGCCGATCAGCTCGAAGCGCTGCTTCATGCGTGGGTTCGGATAGCGCCAGCCCAGGGTGGTGTCGTAGAGCGTGGGTGGCGTCCGCGGGAACGCTTCTTCGGGTTTGGGCATGGAGTAGGGCGCACGCGTCATGCTCTCGACGCCGCCACCGATCGCAACGTCGACTTCGCCGAGCGCGATCATGCGCGCGGCATCGTTGATGGCCTCGAGCCCCGAACCGCACAGGCGATTGACCGTGACCGCCGGGACCTCGAACGGCAGGCCGGCCAGCAGCGCGGCCATGCGCGCCACGTTGCGGTTGTCTTCGCCGGCCTGGTTGGTGGCCCCGAACACCACTTGCTCCAGCCGCTGGCACGCGACTGGCTGGCGCTTGACCAGCGCCGACACCACGTGAGCCGCCAGGTCGTCCGACCGAACCGAAGAGAGCGCGCCCTTGAACTTGCCGATGGGGGTGCGCACCGCATCGACCACGAACACGGTCTGCAGAGTCATGGCGGGGACTTTATGACTTTTTCGATTCGGCTACTATCCGCCGCATGCCGACTCCGCCGCCCTGGGACGTGTGGCCGTATCACCGGCCCGAATCCGCCGTGACCTTTCCGCGCGACGAGGGTTGGCATCGCCTGCTGCCCGGACGCATCGCCAACCCGTCGCTGTCGGACATGGAGTGGGTGTACCTGAACGCCCACGTCCAAGAGCAGGGCGGCGCGGGGCGGCGCTTCAGCGTGTTCGCCGCGTACTTCACCCAAGGGCTGCGCTTCCTGGTGGTGCGGGCCTTCGATGCCAGCGATCGCTTCCTGGCCGAGTGGACCGGCACGGCGTGGGGCCTGTTGCGCGCGTCGCCCGAGCGCCTCGACCTCACCTTCAAGCACGGCGGTGGGACCGACGCCTGGGCTAACCGCAAAGACGGCTCGGGGAGCTGGATCCCGTTCGCTTCGGACCTGGATGCCACCGACGACGCCGGCCACTTCGCCGTCAAGCTCGCACTCACCAACCTCAAGCGCCCGTACGAGGCCGGGGGAAAGGGCTACCTGCCGTTCGGTCGCAAAGGCGCCTTCTACTACTACTCGCTGACCCGGCTCGACGTGCTCGGCACGCTCGAGCTCGAGAAGCCCGGCGGCGGCCGAGAGAGCGTGAGCGTTCGGGGGGTCGGCTGGTACGACCACCAGTGGGGTCCGTTCTACGTCACGCCGATCCGCAACCGGAACCTCGAGCAATACGAGTGGATGAGCATTCAGCTCGACTCGGGGGACGAGATCTTGCTCACCACGGTGTGGGAGGCGAACGGTTCGACCCCCAGCCTGCCGGCCTACGGCGGCGCGGGCCTTCACCGCGCGGACGGCACCTTCGACAAGCTGGTGGGCGCCGACCGCTGGAAACGCACCAAATTCTGGCGCTCGCCCAAGCAGCACGCGGTCTATGCCGCGGGCTGGACCTTCCGCGCCGACGAGTGGAACACGCTGCTCACCATGACGCCGCGCTACCACGATCAGCTCACGCCGCTGGTGGACGCCCCGCCGCCCAACCTGCTGGGTACGGTCAGCACGCTGTTCGAGGGCTGGGCAAACTGGCTCGGCGAGTTCTGGGAGGGCACGTGCCGAGTCACCGGAACGTTCGACGGAAAGCCGGCCTCGGGCTATGCGTTCGCCGAGCTGGTCAAGCGCTACGAAGACCCGGTGTTCGACATCCGCGTGCCGCGCAACGACCCGGATCTGACCGTGCTCGAATGGCGAGTCGAAAACCCCGACGAGCAGGTGCCGCTCACCTTCCGCTTCTTCTTGGAGCGCGACGACGGCACGCCACTCCTCGATCGGGACGGTCTCGACATCCCGGTGATGGTGCTCGACGACCCCACGCTGCCGAAGAACACTCCGCTGATCGCCCGGGTGGTCGCGAAGAGCGCGGACGGCGCCCTCTCGGGCGTGGCATCGACGGACGTTCAGCTCAGGTGAGCAGCCGCTTGACGATCAACCGGGCGGTCTCGCTGGTCTCCGGGACGCAGAGCAGCGCCGCCACGGCGCGGGTCGCGAGCTCTTCCGGGTCCCCCTGTCCACACTCGCGCAGCGCGATCGCGTAGACCAGCGCCAGCGGCGGCGGCAGGGTCTTGCGTGGCGCCAGCGCGGCGCTGACCCCACCCCAGTCGCGCTGCTCGAGCATCGGTTCCACCATCGCCAGCTGCTCGTCGAAGGCTTCCAGGGTCGGCAGCTTGCCCGGCGCGGGCATGGTGGACGCGCTGCGGTCGACCCACGGATCCGGGGGCGGCGGCGCGGTGACCTGGATCTCGGGCAGGTTCAGGAAGCGCTCGAGCAACGCTTCCACCTGGGTGGCACGTCGTGATGGCGGAGCGGTCTCGGCGGCAGCGCTCGACGGAGGCTCGGTCTCGCGACTCGACACGCCGATCACCATACGCGATGGCGACCGGCCCGTCAGCCCCCGTCGGGCTGGGCGCGCTCGCGCTCGCGGACCCGTCGATGGTCGGCGGCGTTCTTCTCGATCTGAGCCGCGTCGCGCGCGGCCTTCTCGGCCTCGGCGCCCAGCGCGGCGGTGAACGACGTGAGCCCCCAGATGCCGTTGTCGCGCCGGCGAAACGGGTAGCGTGTCCCCTTCACCGTCTCGACGGTGGCACGTTCGCCGACCACCTCGACCTTGGCGATGCCCGAGAGATCGCGACGCAAGCGGTCGACCCAGCCGTGCCGCCGAGCGTGCAGCGCGAACACCTCCGCGCCGTCGGCGGCGAGCGCCTCGGTGGCCCAGGCGTCCGCTAGCCGAGTCCGCTCCGGCTCGGGATAGGCATCGAGCACGCGGTCCCGCGCTTGCTTGCGATAGGTGCGAATGGTGAAGCACGCGTGTTGCGCTTCGGTCTCGGTGTAGGCGAAGAACGCTTCGGCGCGCCCTTGGTGGACGGCCTTGACGATCCGCAGGTAGGCGCCTTCGGGCGTGCGGTCGCTGGGGAACTGCAGATACGACCAGGCCCACCACCCGACGGGCGGCAGCAGCAGGACCACGAGGGCAAGGCCGAGCACCCGACGACGATTCAAGCCACGCGGGTGTAGAGCATCTTCCATTCTGGTGGAAGCCTCCAGGAAACCACGCTACGGCCGGGCATGTTCCAAGGAGCACGCGCCGCCGTCGTGGTTCCCGCGTACTGCGAAGAGCGGCTCTTGCCGAAGACGCTGCGCAGCATGCCTGCGTTCGTGGACACGATCGTGGTGGTGGACGACGCCAGCCCGGACGGCACTTCGCGCGCGGCGCGCGAGCACGACGACCCACGCGTCGACCTGATCCGCCACACCACGAACCTCGGGGTCGGCGCGGCCATCACCAGCGGCTACGCGCGGGCGCTCGAGCTGGGCGCCGAGGTCGTCGCGGTCATGGCCGGGGACGCCCAGATGGATCCCGACGACCTGCCGCGGGTGCTGCTACCGCTGGTCACCTGCAAGGCCGACTACGTGAAGGGGAACCGCTTCGTGCACGCTGCCGCTTCCGACATGCCGCTCACGCGCCGGCTGGGCAGCGGGGCACTCTCGTTTCTCACCCGCGCAGTCACCGGGCTCGACGTCGACGACACCCAGTGCGGGTTCACCGCCATCAGCCGCGAAACGCTCGAGCGCATCGACCTCGGCTCGATCTGGCCGCGGTACGGCTACCCGAACGACATCTTGGGCGTGATGGCTCAAGGGGGTTTTCGCGTGGTCGAGGTGCCGGTCCGGCCGGTCTATCGCGACGAAGCCAGCGGGCTGCGCCCCTGGCACCTGGCCAGCATCGCTGGGGTCATCGTGCGCCGCTCGCTGATCGGGGCCTCGGCGCCCCGGGCGTTGCCGGCCGCCGCTACTCGATGAGGCGCCCGCCCGCCGCGATGCGCGCGGCGAGCTCGGTCAGCGACTCGTCCGACCAGGTGGCCGCCCGCGGGGTGTGCGCCACCAGCCAGGCCTTCACGCGCTCGATCCGGTCGCGCCCCGGAAACGGCCTGAGGTCCAGCACCTGCGGCAGCGCCTCGGCCCCACTCGGAGCCCGCGGCGCCAGCCGCTTCGCCCGCGCGGGGCGCTGCTCGCGGTGGTGCGCCAGGGCCTGTTCGGTGGGGGTCAGTCCGGGGTAGTGCGCAAGCTCGGCGCGCGTCAGGATCGCCATGGGGGGAGGCGACGGATACCGCCGAGGGCGACGCGCGGACCAATTTCTGGCTATTCGCTCGCCGCTGCCCGCTCGACGATCACCCGGGCGAAGCGCAGTGCATGGTCCAGGTCGAAGCAACGCTCGATCTCGGCGGGCGCGAGCTTTTCGCCGATCTCCGCGTCGGCCAAGAGCAGGCTCTTGAACTCTCCCGCGCCATTGAAGGCCGCCATGGCGTTGCGCTGCACCAGCTCGTAGGCGTGCTGCCGCGCCAGGCCCTTGCCCACCAGCTCGAGCATCACCGCCTCGCTGAAGAACAGCCCGCCGGAACGGGCCAGGTTCTCGCGCATCCGTTCGGGATAGACCACCAGCCCGTCGACCACCGAGGCCGCGCGCTCGAGCATGAACCCCAGGGTCGCCGTCACGTCGGGCGCGATCATCCGCTCGACGCTGGAGTGCGAGATGTCGCGCTCGTGCCAGAGCGCGACGTTCTCGAGGGCGGGCACCACCGCCGCGCGGACCACCCGGGCGAGCCCACACAGGTTCTCGCTCAAGATCGGATTCCGCTTGTGAGGCATGGCGCTCGAGCCCTTCTGCCCCTTGGCGAAGCGCTCTTCCGCCTCACCCACCTCGGTGCGCTGCCAGTGGCGGATGTTGGTGGAAAGCCGCTCGATGGCCGCAGCGAGCAGCGCACACGCCGAGAAGAACGCGGCGTGGCGATCGCGCGCCACCACCTGGGTCGCCACCGTCTCGGGCTCGAGCCCCAGCTTCGCCAGCGCCTGGCGCTCGATCTCGGGCGACAGGTGCGCGTAGGTACCGACCGCGCCGGCGATCTTGCCCACGGCGATCTCGCGGCGCGCCGCGCGCAGGCGAGCCCGGCCGCGCTTCACCTCGGCCAGGTGCCCGGCAAGCACCACCCCGAAGGTGACGGGCTCGGCGTGAATGCCGTGTGAGCGACCGATGACCGCTGTCGTCACGTGCTCGCGGGCCCGCCGCTCCAGGGCTGCTGCCAGGGCGTCGGCCCGGGCGAGCAGCAGATCGGCCGAGCGGGCCAGCAGCACGGCGAAGCTCGAGTCGAGCACGTCGTTCGAGGTCATTCCACGGTGAAGCCAGCGCGCCGGAGCCCCGACCCGCTGCTCGACGTGCGTCAAGAACGCGATCACGTCGTGGCGGGTGGTCTGTTCGATGCGCTCGATCTCGGCCGGGTCGGGCTCGATGCCCAGCGCCCGGATCTCGGCAGCCGTCCCGGGCGGCACCAGCCCGGCATCTTCCATGGCTTCGCACGCGCAGAGCTCGACCTCGAGCCAGACCGCATAGCGGTTCCGATCGGACCAGAGCTCGGCGACTTCGGCGGGCGTGTAACGCGGAATCATCGACGCCAGACCTAACGCGGCCGCCCCGCACTGTCTACGTCACTTCGCGCGACGGACGCGTGTCCCGGGCTGTCCGAAGATCTCGGCAGGCGGCTCGGCGCTGGGATCGAACCGGCAACTCATTTGCCGATACTCGACGCGCGCTTCGCCCATCGTGCCGTACGAGGTTCGGAAGATCCACGAGTGCTCCAGATCGTCCATGACGATCACCGCCCGCTCTTGCTCGGGGGTGCCCAGGCTCGGATCGATGGCCACCACCTCGGCGTCGAACGCGGCGACACACGGGTCTTTCGGCGTACCGTGCATCACGGCCTGCCCGGTCAGCAGCACTCGCATCGGCTCGGTCGTGTCGGTGACCACGATCGGGTGGCGCGTTCCGCCCTGATATTGGACGACCACGCGCGGCGTGTCGCTCTTGTGCACGCTGCCGCAACGGTTCGGTCGATCGCCCGCGTCGGGCTGGGTGGGCAACGCAAGGGGCGGGTCGGTCACCGCGCCGCTGGCCCGAAACGGGAACAGCAGGCTTTCGCGGCGCGGCCCTTCCACGTCCCAGGCGGTGACGGTCAGGCCCGCCACGCCCTTGGCATAGGCCAGATCCCGCACCTGGGTCAGCCCGAAGCGGCTGGGCTCGGCCAGGCCCGTGGCCAGCGCGTCGAACGCCCAACCCGTGCCGTCGCGGCGCGCCCGCAACAGCGCTGCCCCCGTGCCGACCATCATCACCGGCACGTGGACCCCACCCACATGCACCATGTCGGTGCGCGAACCGAAGGCCGACGAGCCCGGCCAGGCCACCGCCGGCACCGTGCTGACCGTGCGTCCGTCCAAGAACGAGGTCGGCTGCGATTCACCCTGTGAGTAGTGGATGCGCAGGTAGAGCCCGCCGCTGGCGATGCTGAGCAGGTTGGGCTGGGCGCGCTGGGCGGCGTACCCCGTGCGCTGGAAATCGTTCACCGCCACCGGACCGGCGTCGGCGATGCGCTGCCGCACCACCTTGCCCTCGACCAGGTTGTCCCAGCTGATCTCCACGTTCTTGAGCGACGTGTGCCCGGCCTCGGGCGCGGGGTAGCGCAGCGCGGCCGCACCTTCGATCTGCGTGGTCGCGGTGTACGCGTAGTCGCCGGGCTTGGCCACCGGTGGCAGAAGCTGCACGTTCTCGACGTTTGGCTTCGATCCGCCGTGAGCGTGGTACACGCTGGCGCTGGCCTTGCGGTCGTCTTGTGCCAGGGCATACCAAGCCACCTTGCCGATGGCCGCATGCTTCGCACTGGGCGGGGTGGTGACCCCTTCCAGGGCTTGCCACGGCTTCTCGTCCAGGCTGCACGCCATCGGCGTGCGCACCTTGCGGTCGAAGACGTCGCCCATCGCATGCTCGTTCGGCGAGAAGACCCCCTGGTCGTCGTCGGCCTGACCGCGCCAACCGATGCGCGACAGCTCACTGCCGATCACGCACCCGCCGACGTGGCAACGCACGGTCGAGGCGCAGCCCGGCGATTCGGGGCGACACATGCTGACCGGTAGCCGACCGATCGGATCCCAGGTCGCGCCGCCGTCGAGGGACTCCCACGCCGTGCGCGTGGTATCCGAGAACGCCAGCGCGCGGGTGCCGATGGCGCCCACGTTGTTGGCCTCGCCGGGCGCCCGCGCGTGAGAGATGACCCGGCCTTCGTCGTCCACCACCACGATGACGGGAGCGCCGACGCTGCGCAGCACGATGGAGAAGGTGCCGTCTTCGGCGGCCCCGACCGACGCGACCTGGGTCACGGGCTGGGGCGGCGGGCGGGCCCAGCGGTCTTCCACTGGCGGGGGCTCGTCGAAGCTGGCTTGAAGCTCGATCTCGCGACCTGCGAACGACTCGCCGCCGTCTTTCGAGATGAACACCGCGAGCCCGGTGTCTTTGGTCCGGCGCCCCACCGCGAGCAGCGTGCGGCCATCGGGCGAATAGGCCATGGCCAGCGCCGCACCCTTGAGCGACGGGGTGGCCGACGGCGCCAGCTCGAACTGCCGCTCGTCGGCGCCCTTCTTCTTCGTCGGCCCGCCGGCGTCGGGCACGGCCGACCCTGCGTCGCGCTTCGGTGCGCCACCCTCGGTGCCGGCATCGACCTGAGCGACGCGCCGGTGATGGATGCCGTGCGGCAGACACCCGCTGCGCGAGGCCGAGTGCTGGGCGCAGATGCCGGTGACGGCCAGCGCGCCGCCCTGACCCACGGCCAGCGCAAGCTCGTTCAGGCGCCCCTCGACCGCGTAGTCTTCACGCTCGAATGTCTTCCCGGCGTCGACGCTCTTGTGGATGACGATGCTCTGGCTGACGCCCGAGCCGCTCCGCGAGCAAGCGAGGTAGAGGTGGCGGCCGCTGCCGGCGAGGCGGACCCCCTGACAGCCGTCGGCGTCTTCGAGCGGGGACGATTTGAGCGCACCCCCGACGGCGCCGCGCCACAGCACCCAGCGTTGCCCGGACGAGCGATAGCTGGGGGTGGTCACGCCGCTCTCGGGCGCCACCTCGAGGTAGGTGCCCCCCAGGGCGATGGCCCGCCCTTCGGCCAACGCGTTGGCGTCGGGGCCACGCGCTGGTCGCGATGCCAGCTTGAAGCGACCCTTGGCGGGCGTTCGGCCCAGCGGGGGGAAGCCGCCCGTCGCCGAATCCCAGCGCGTCCACGCCAGGGCGGTCTGCAGGGCGACCCCCGCTTGATCGTCCCAGCCCAGGGCCAGCGCACCGATGCTCGGGGTGTCCAGCTTGGTCCAGACCGAACCGCCGTCTTTGGTCTCGAAGATGGCCTCGGGCACGGCCAGCGCGATGCCCTTCTTCGAATCCGCCAGCATCACGTCCACGAAGCGCGTGCGCTCGGGCCCCACCGGTTTCCAGGTGGCTCCGGCGTCTGGGCTCTGCACCAGCTGGCCATCACGGGTGATGCCGACCACGCTGGTACCGGCGGCGCTCACCCGCGAGAGCTTGTCGACGGGGGCGCTGGTGCGAACGAATGGGCCAAGCGGCTCCCGAGCTTCATAGCCCGTGCCGCTTTGACCGACGAACAACCAGCCGCCGTCCTCGAGCTGCAAGATGGCGATCAGCGGCTCGGGAGCGAGGCGCGCGGCGGCATGGACCATGCCGGTCTTCTTCACGACTTGCCAGCGCTCGCCCCGCTCGCCAGCGTAGAGCAGCGTGCCATCCGAAAGCTCTACCCGCGACAAGAGCGGGGCCTCGGCCTTCGGGTGGTAGCGCCAGGTCGCCGGCGAAGCGAAGGTGCCTTGCGCCCGCGCCGTGTCGAGCAACGAGTCCCGCGGGCGGGGCGGGGCTTGCGCGCGGCTGCAGGCCGCCATCGCGCCGGCAACCAGCAGGGCCGCGCTGCCGAGAATGCTCGCGGTGCGCAGCGCGCGTCGTGCCGTGGCAGAAGGGGTCATCCGGACCCGGGGATGTTACTCCGGATCGCGCCGCGGCGATCGATCGACGAACCCGGGGCACGTGCCGGCCCCGGGGGCAGCCGAGCCGATCAAGCGCCGACCCGAGCCGGCGTGCTGCGCACCACGCCCACCGACGTGCACAGCGCTGCCAGCACCACCAAAATCAGCGAAAGTGCGACGTTGTGCAGTGACTCGCCGAACCCGAGAGCGCCGATCAGCGGGACCTGGCTTTCGGGGACTTCGTGCAGGTGATTGGTGGTCGTGATCAGCCCCGCGACGAATCCCAGGCAGCCGGTGAGCACGGTCACCATGCCGAGCGCCAGCTGGAGTGGGATCCAGCGGGGGTCGGGCCTGAGGGCATAGCGGGCGGCGACCACCAGACAGACGACTCCGAAGAGCGCGGTCGGGAACATTCCCCAGCCGCCATTGCGAAATGCTTCGAGCATGAAGACCTCCTGGTGGGCGTGGGACACGCCGAGCGGCCGCAGCTTGGGCAGCCACTGCCGATCATCCGGCGGCGCGTCAGAACATCTCGGGGCACCAGGGCTGGCGCTCGGCCCGAAACAGCCCATCGGCCCGCCCCAGAGCACCGCGCTTCAGCTCGTGCACACGTCCGCCCCTGCAGAGCTCGGACCAAGTGAACCCACCCAGGTACGCCGACCCGAGCGCCCCCACGTCGCAGGCCAACTCGGGCGCACGGCGCGTGCGCTTCGCCACCCCGTCGGACAGGCACCAACGGCCGGCGTTCCATGGGCAGAGCGGGTCGTCGATCTCGAACACCACGGAACCGTCGAGAGCATAGCTGCGTGCCGAGAGCGCCGCGCCCACGTCCACCAGGCGTGCCCACAGGCCATCGCCGACTCGGAACTTCATGCGGCGTGGCTGGGCGAGCAGGAAGAACAGCGGGTGATCGATGGGCAACAGCGAACAGGTGACGTTACCCACCCAGTCGATGTCCAGAAGGTAGCGCCACAGCTCGGCGGTGGGCCTGCCGTCGAGCGCGATGGCCTCGATCACCTCGAGCCGGCCACTGGCCACGCCGGAGTCCCACTTCATGTGGTGGCGGTAGATGGCGTACCCCACGCAGCGGCCCCGCTGCTCGAGCACCGCGAAGCGCTTCGGGCCCCCGCCACCTCGGCGTTCGGGGGCGTCGGACAGCAAGCGCGACTCCCACCAGTCGCGACTGCGCTCGAACATGCCCGGGACGTTCGGCTGGACCGAAGCGTAGACCTTCGGCAGCGACTTGGCCGCCTCTGCGGCCTCGAGGATCCGCACTTGGCCTTCGGGCTCGAACGCCGCCGCAAAAGAGGCCCCCTCGCGCGGCAGCGCGATCTCACCGACGCGCCCGGCCACGCCGTACCCGAACCTCCCGTAGATCGACTCTTCGGACGCGAACAGCGCGGCCAGCACCTCGCCCCGCGCGTGGAAGTCTTCGAGCTGGGCCTTCATCATCGCGCTGAGCACGCCCCGCCGCCGGTGCGTGGGGTACACGCCGACGATGGTGGTGCCCGCCGCCGCGACCACCGCGCCCGGCACCGTCATCCGGAAGGGGTACGCGCCGGCCCCACCCACGGTCGCGCGGCCCTCGCGCGCTGCGTGCATGCGCGCCACCGGCAGCACCCGGGTCAGGCGCGCCAGACGCTCGTCCGTCGGCTCGACGCCCAGGTACTGCCCGATGGCGGAGAACGCCGCCTCGAGCTCGGCCCGATCGCGACAGGGCGATACCCGCAGCACCATCGGCAGGCAGCGTACGCCGGAGCCGGCTCGACCGCGAGGGTTGTGCGAGAGCCCGCTGGGTTCCCGGTGGTCAGTCGAGCGCGCGGAGGACGAGGATGGCGATCTCGGGTGCCACCCCGATGCGCAGCGGTGGTCCGGTGGTTCCGAGCCCCGCGCTCACGTAGAGCGCGCTGGCTCCGTCGCGAAACAGCCCGCGCGGACGTTGACCCACGGCGCTTGCCAGGTTCAGGCGATCGGCGAAGAACGGGACGCCGAACTGCCCGCCGTGCGTATGCCCGCTCAAGGTCAGGTCGACCCCGTGCTCGGCCGCGCGCCGGAAGAAGCTGGGGTAATGCGCGAGCAACACCGTGGGAAGGTGGTCCGGCCGGCCCTCGAGCGCGCGGCCCAAGTCGTCCTTCTCGGTGTAGCCGTCGTCGACACCCGCGAGCACGAACGCCCCCGCACCTCGCTGGATCGGCAGCCACTCGTTGCGCAGCACTCGCGGCCCGTGGGCTTCGATTGCCTTGGACAGCGCCCGATCGTCCCATTGGTCGTGGTTGCCGAGCACCACGAACACTCCGTCCCTGGCGCGCAGCGCAGCGATCACGGCCGCCACGTCCGCGTGATAGGCCGTGCCACTGGTGACCAGGTCGCCGGTGACCACGATCAGATCGGGTGCGAGCCGATTGGTCTTTCGCGCCCACGCGAGGCCGCGGGCGCGGTCGTCGTAGCTGCCAATGTGCAGGTCGGACAGGTGTGCGATGCGATACCCGTCGAGGTCGGGATGCAGCCGGGCGAGGCCCACCTCGATGGCGCGCAGCCGCACTCGCCGGCGGCGCACGTACAGGCCGAATCCGGCGACCATCAGCCCGCCGGCATACCCGCCGAGCGCGAGCTCAGGGAAGGTCAGCGCGTGCACCGGCGCACCGGGCGCACACCCGGCAATGGTGAACGCGGTCAGCACGCCGAGGGCCCCCAGCGAGAGCGGCAGAGCGACCAAACCGGCGGCCCAGTGCAGGAACATGGGCTCGTCGATCAGCCGGACGACCCAGCGCGGCCGTGGTGGGTCCGAGAACAGCGCGTGCACGCGGCGCGCGGTCAGCAGCCAGACCACGGCCAGCACGCCGACGGCGAGCCACCAGGGCGCCACGGCCGCCCACGCCAGCACGGGCGCGGCGTGGGCCGCGAGGGTCACGATCTGAACGCCGACCAGAAAGCGTCGACGCTTCAGACGCCGATGAGCTCCTTCAGCTTCGCCTTGGTGGTCAGCCCCACGTGCTGCGCGGCGCGTTCGCCGTTCTTGAACACCATCACGGTGGGCACGCCGCGGATCCCGAGCTTGCCGGCGGTGACCGGCGACTCGTCGATGTCGAGCTTGCCAACCTTGACCTGCGCGCCCAGCTCGTCGGCCAGCTGGTCCACGATGGGCGCCAGCGCCTTGCAGGGCCCGCACCAGGTCGCGGTGAAGTCGACAAGCACGGGCTTGTCGGACTTGAGGACCTCTTGGTCGAAATTCACGTCGTTGAAGTGTTGGACGTTCTTGGATGCCATTTCTCGCTCCGGGGGGAGGCGGGGAACATAAGCACGGCGCCCGGCCGGCGACAGCGGCGGAGTAGGAACCGGCCCAAAAGCCGCGATTTGACCCGGGTCACCGGACCGCCGGCGCGCCGGCCGTGCTACAGCATGGCCCGCCCTCGAAGGGAGCCCGCCCCATGTTGATCGTGATGAGCTCGACCGCGACGCCGGACCACGTCCGTGGCGTGTGCGATCGCGTCCGGGAGCTCGGACTGACACCGAACGAGATCCCGGGGGCGGTGCGGGTCGCCATCGGGATCACGGGGAACAAGGGGGCCCTCGACCCCGCCTTGTTCAATCGCCTGCCCGGCGTGCAAGAGGCGGTGGCCGTCAGCAAGCCGTGGAAGCTGGTCAGCCGCGAGGTGAAGCCGGACGACACGGTGATCGACGTCCGGGGGGTGAAGATCGGCGGCGGGGCCCTGGTGATGATGGCCGGCCCGTGCTCGGTCGAGAGTCGCGAGCAAGTGCTGTCGACCGCACGCCACGTTCGCGAGCAAGGCGCCCGCATCTTGCGCGGCGGCGCGTTCAAACCGCGCACCAGCCCCTACGACTTCCAGGGGCTGCGCGAAGAGGGCTTGGCGCTCTTGGCCGAGGCCCGCGACGTCACCGGCATGCCGATCATCACCGAGGTGAAAGACACCGAGACGCTGAAGGTGGTGGCCGAGGTGGCCGACATCTTGCAGATCGGCGCGCGCAACATGCAGAACTTCTCGCTGCTCGAGGCGGTGGGCGCCCTGGGCAAGCCGGTGATGCTCAAGCGCGGCATCGCCAGCACGGTGAACGAGTGGCTGATGGCGGCAGAGTACGTCGTCTCGCGCGGCAACTATCAGGTGATGCTCTGCGAGCGCGGCATCCGCACCTTCGAGACGATGACGCGCAACACGCTGGATCTGGGCGTCTTGCCGATCTTGCGAGGCATCACGCACCTGCCCATCGTGGTCGATCCCTCGCACGGCACCGGGGTTGCCCGGGCGGTCGGGCCCATGACACGGGCCGCCGCCGCCACCGGGGTCGACGGCATCATCGTCGAGGTGCACCCCAATCCCTCCAAGGCGCTTTCCGACGGGCCGCAAGCGCTGACCTTCGACATGTTCACCGAGCTGATGGGTGACGTGCGCAACGTCACGGCGGCATTGGGGCAGACGCTCGGCTGAGCATGCGTCGCGAGTCGGAAGACGTCTTCGCCCCGAGCGGCCCCACCCTGCCCTGGGGCCCCGAGTGGACCGCAGAGGCCGTGATTGCCGTGCTCGAGCCGATGGTGCTCGACGCGCGCCGCGCGCGGCTCTTGGAGGTGATCGCCAGCCGACTGGGCAGCGTCACCGTGTTGATGGATGCACCTCACGACCCCCACAACGGCGCCGCCATCTTGCGCTCGTGCGACGCGTTCGGAGTGCAGACCGTGCACGTGGTGCCTCGGAACGAAGAGTTCCTGGTCTCGGGCAACGTGGCCAAGGGGACGGAGCGCTGGGTCGACGTGACCCGGCACGCCTCGTCCGAGCGGGCCGCGCAAGCACTCGCGGACCAGGGATTCGAGCTGGTGGCCACCCACCCCAAGGGCGCGTTGGTCCCCGACGACCTGGCCGACATCCCACGCCTGTGCCTGGTGCTCGGCAACGAGCACGACGGCATCGCCGAGGCGCTGACGGCAGCGGCCCCGCGCTCGGTGCGGATCCCCATGCGGGGCTTCGTGGAGAGCCTGAACGTCAGCGTGTCGGCCGCGATCGTGCTCGCTCGGGCGACGCGCGGGCGCCCGGGAGATCTCTCCGAGAACGAGCGCCGCACGCTCTACGCGCGCGGCCTGCATGCCACGGTGAACCGCGCCGCCGAAATCCTGGCGGCAGGGCTGCCCGGCGCACGCTGAATTCTAGATACTGACAGCCTGGCCAGCCTGTATTAGCGTGCGCCCGCATTCATGGCGCGGCACACCTCTGACTCCAGCGTGATCGGCGCTCGCTCTCAGCTCACCGGCCGGGTCTCCGGCACGGGCGGCATCCGGGTCGAGGGCGCGCTCAGCGGAGACATTGCGGTCTCGGGGCCGGTCGAGATTGCTTCCGGCGGCGCGGTGGAAGGCGACGTCAGCGGGGCCTCGCTCGAGGTCGCGGGGCGCCTCCGGGGCGACGCGAAATGCGGCGGCGCCATCCACGTGCGCGCCGGCGCCGACGTTCAGGGTGATCTCAAAGGTTCGAGCGTGGCCATCGAGCCAGGCTCACGGGTCGACGTGCAGCTCGACACCGATGTCAACTTGGAGTTCGACGGGCGGCGCTGAGCCGACCCCACGGGAGCGAGCATGGCGGGAACGGTGATAGGAGAAGGGCTCACGATCGAAGGTGAGCTCACCGGCGACGACGAGGTCGTGGTCCACGGCACGGTGCGCGGCACGCTCACCACCAGCGATGCCGTGTCGGTGGCGTCGAGCGGTGTGGTCGAAGCCGATCTGACCGCCAGCTCGGTGACCGTGGCAGGCCAGGTCACGGGCAACGTGGCCGCGCAAGAGCGGGTGGACATCCAGGCCGGCGGCCGGCTGGTGGGCGACGTGAAGTCGGCCCGTTTCACCATTGCAGACGGTGCCTCGTTCAAGGGCAGCGTCGACATGGACGTGTGACGGACCGATGGCGGCAGCAACCATCATCGGACAAGGCACGTCGATCCGCGGCAACCTGCGAGGTAGCGGCTCGATCGAGATCCGTGGTCGCGTAGAGGGCGACGTGCAGGTCGACGGCGACGTGGCCATCGGGGAAGACGGCGCCGTGAACGGCAACGTGAGCGGCGCGCAGATCTTGGTCGCGGGCCAGGTCGGCGGTGATTTGACCGGCAGCGAGGCCGTGATGCTCGAACGCGGCGCGCGCGTGATCGGCGATCTGGTCGCCCCTCGCATCGGCATCGCCGAGGGCGCGCTGGTGCGCGGTCGGGTCCGCACCGAGGGCGAGCCCACGGCGCCGCGTCGGGCGGCCGTGGTTCCCACCCGTCGTGGCGGCGACAGCGGGTTCGTCGCCAAACCAAAGCCCGTGCTGGCGGCCAGCCCGAAGCCCGCGGCCGCGGCACCCGCCAAGGCCGCCCCCGCCCCCGCGCCCGCGGCTCCGGCACCGGTGGCGGTTCCCATCGCCGCGGCCGAGCCCCCCGCCGGCCCGCCGGCGCCGGTGGTGCCCTCGCTGGGCAAGGGCGTGAAGGCGAAGAAGAAGGTCAAGCGATCGTGATCGACGAGAGCAGGCGTCAGCGTTTGGTGGCGCTGCTTCGCGAACGCAGCTTCGAACGCAAGAAGGTGATCCTGGCGTCGGGGCGCGAGAGTGACTTCTTCATCGACTGCAAGCAGTCGGTGCTCACCGCCGAGGGCCACGCGCTGGCCGGCGAGCTGATGTTCGACGCGCTGAGCGAGATCCCCGGGTGCGATGCGGTCGGCGGTGTCGAGCTGGGTGGCTGCCCGCTCGCCAGCGCGGTGAGCCTGGTCAGCTTCCAGCGCGGCCGCCCGCTTCCGGCGCTGTACGTGCGGAAGGCACGCAAAGACCACGGCAGCGCGAAGCTGGTCGAGGGCGACAAGGCGCTGCGCCCCGGGCTGAGGGTCGCGCTGCTCGAAGACGTGATCACCACCGGCGGCTCCAGCCTGAAGGCCGTCGAAGCGTTGAAGAGCGCAGGCGCCGAGGTCGTCGGTATTCTGGCGCTGGTCGATCGCGAAGAAGGTGGAGCGGAGACCATCCGCGATGCCGGTCTGCCGCTCTACAGCCTGACCCGCCGTTCCGACTTCATGGGCTGAGCGCGCCCCGGCCGGCGAGGCGGCCGACGCGGCGACGATGGGCGGGGCCACGTGCGCCCATGGCCCCATAACCCCGCGTCTCGACGGGGAAAACCAGCTCGCCTTGAAAAGTACCCGCTCCCCTTTATGCTGCCCGGCCGCGGTGGCGCTCGGGAGCGCCGCAACGCCGCACGCCACCACAACACCACGACGGGGATTTGAGAAACCATGACTTCGACGACGAAGACCTCTCTTGTGCTTTTGATTGCCAGCGCAGGCTGGCTGGGCTCCATCACGGCTTGCGGCGGCGACAGCGGCGGCGGCGGCGGTGACACCGGCGGCGCCGGTGGCGCCGGTGGCTCGGGCGGCAGCGTCGTCGGCGGCGCCGGCGGCATGGGCGGCAGCGTGGGCGGCGGCGGTTCCGGCGGCGCCGGCGGCGGCGGTGGCTCGGGCGGCACGGGCGGCGTTGCCCCCGACGGCAACGACACCAAAGAGACGGCGACCCAGACCAAGATCGGCACCGACCCGCAGAAGGACGCGGTTCAGGGCTCGCTCAACCCCGTCGACAAGGATCAGGACTGGTACAAGTTCGACGGCAAGAAGGGCCAGATCATCTCCGTGCTGACCGACGCGAAGCCGGCGTCGGGTTCGGGCGATCCCTTCGACCCGACCTACGCCGATCTCGTCATCACCATGTACGACTCGACGGGCAAGCAGCTCGCCGAGCAGGACGATCCGACGCCGCGCAGCAGCAACGATCCGTTCCTGATGACGGTGCTTCCGGCCGACGGCACGTACTTCGTGCGCGTGGTCGAGTGCACGGCTTGGGAGAAGGGCGGCGCCGCCAACTGCGCCGACTTCAAGAAGATCACCAAGAAGAACTACGTGCTCTACATCTCGGAGATGAAGTTCGCCGATGCCGGCGAGGTCAAAGAGAGCGAGCCGAACAACAGCGACGCGACCGCCACCGCCCTCACCTACAAGGCCGTCGACAACTCGCCGGGCAGCTACTACCTGACCACGATGTTCGGGACCTTCACCGACGGCTCGGACGTCGACTACTGGAGCTTCAAGATCCCGGCCGACGTCAAGGTCGACGCCGGCGCGCGGCTGAACGCCAGCCTGAACACTCAGCCCGGCGGCACCACCGGCAACGGCTCGACCACCTCGCCGGGCGACATTGCCATCGCCGCGAAGTCGGCCCCGACCACCATCCTGGCCATGGTCGACGCCTCGAAGGGCGGCACCATCGACGTCCCGCTCACCGCCGGCACCGAGTACATCGCTTACTACAAGCGTTCGACCCAGACCGGCGGGAACGACTTCTACTTCGACCTGTCGGGCTTCGGCGGCGGCAACCCGGTCGAGAAGAGCGACTCGGCGAACAACACCCTCGGTACCGCCGAGGCGCTCACCGCGGCGACCTCGCAGCCGGGCAGCTACTTCGTCGAAGGTGACCTCGCCACGATCACCGACGTGGACCACTTCGAGATGGCCGTTCCGACCCAGGGCTCGGACACCGTCTCCGTGGCCTGCGGCGCCGAGCGCTCGGGCTCGGGCCTGCGGAACTTCACCATGAACCTGCTCAAGGCGGACGGCTCCGAGGTCACGGGCGGCAAGGTGGTCGAGACGGCCGACAAGGACGCCCTGATCGACAAGCTGACCACCCCCACGGGCCAGGCGAAGCTCGTCCTGAAGCTCACCGCCAGCAGCCAGGACGCGAACGTGAAGGGCACGTACTACCGCTGCGGCATCCACTTCCGCGCCAAGCAGTGATCGGACCCGGCTTTCGCTGAACCCTGAAGCCCCGCGCCGCGCTTGCGGCGTGGGGCTTCGGCTTTTGTGTGACGGGGCGAGGCGGCCGCGGTAACGTGGCAGCGCTTCGTATGCCGACCCTCCGGTCCCGCTTCGCGCTCGTCCCGTTCGCCGCAGCCCTAGCCTGGCCCGTGGCGGCCTCTGCCGCGGACGAGCCCGAGCGCCGGCAGATGACCGAGGCCGAGATCGACACCTGGCTCACCAAGGGCGATCAGCGGCCAGAGAAAGACAGCCTCGAGGCCGATGACCAGGAAGAGGCGCCCCCTGCGCCGCCCCGCGATCACGGGTTCGTGATCGAGTCGAGCATCGGCGCCCTGGGACATCTGGGCCCGCTGAAGAACGTCTCCCCCACGTCGCCCTGGTTCCACCTGCAGTTCGGGTTCGAGCCCTTCTCGTTCTTGATGGTGTTCGCCGAGGGGGAGCTGGTGTTCTCCAACACCTCTTATGCGAACCGCCCGCCCGAGCCCCGCGGCTACGCGCTCTTCGGCTTCGGCGGGGGCCTGCGCATCACCGTCAAGCCGATGGACCGCTTTGGCATCTACGTGCAAGGCAGCGCCGGCGGCGCCAAGATCACGGACGACGTGCTCTTCTACTACGGCTATCGGAACGCCCAGGAGCTGGGGCTCTACTGGGGCGGTCAGCTCGGGCTCGAGTGGTACCAGGTCGACCCGCACATGGCGCTGGCTCTCCACGGCGGAGTGAAGAACTACCAGTCCATCTTGGGCCGAGACCGCGGCGGCGAGCAGGCGCTGGCGTGGACCGGCGGCATGTCGCTGCGTTACGTGTTCTGATTGCCAGCTCGTCACGCTGCGCCCGGACGGGACGACAGCGTGGCAACGCCGCACGCGATCGCCGCGGCGTGAACGGGGCGCTTTCGCGTGATTTCGGCGATTCGCGCCGGTGGCACGCTGGTTGCTCTCTGGGCTCTCGACCACGACAAGGAGCCCTGAATGCAGATTCGACTCATCTCATCCGCCACGGCAGCGCCGCTGACCTTCGCGGTGCTCTCGCTGGTGGCGCCAAGCGCCTTCGCCGATCCGCCGCGGCGCCCGGTGACCGTCCCGGCGGCGTATTCGCGCCCGCGGGTTGCCGAGCGGCCACGACCCGTGACCCCGGCACGACCGGCCCCGCCGGCGACCCTCGCGGCGCCCGGCGCGAGCTCCGTGGTCGTCACCATCGAGGTCCGCGAGATCCGCGCCGGCGCCCGGACCACCATCGAGCGCTTCACCTTCCCGGTCACCGAGCGTGGCGCCTCGCGCATCGACTCGCGCGTGGGCGACCTCGAGTACCGCATCGCCGTCCACCGCGAGGGTGGTGGGGCCGCCGCCCCGCTCAGCTTCGACGTCCGCAAGCTCGAGCGCCTTCCCAAGAACCTCACGTCCGAGTCCAAGGTGAGCGCCAGCGTGCGCATGGCCCCCGGCCAGCCCGTGGTGGTGGCCGCCATGGATCGCGCAGACGGCAGCAGAACGGAGGTGCTCGCCGAGCTCAAGTGATCTCAGAGCGTGAACCGCTCCGTCCCCTCGCGCTGCAGATTCGACGCCCTTCGTCCCCAAAATAGAGCCAATCCCGAATGACAGCCCAAGCCCAAGAAAGCCCGACGAGGCGTCGCGCAACTCGAGAGACCGGAGCCACCTACCCGAAGGAGGAGGTGAAAGCGCTCGGTGACTAGCCCCGAGCGCCCGGAGACCCACCGGCCGCACCCGTGACGGACGTCCACCCCGTCACCGGTGCGGTTCGGCTTTTTGTCTCACGCCGCCGGCAGCACGCGGCCCACCACGAACTTGAGGTACCGGCCCTCGAGGTGCTGGGCGAACACCGGGTGGTCGGCAGGCTGGCCCGCCTCGTGGATGATCTGGAAACGGCGCTTGGCACGCGACGCGGCCTCGGCCAGGGTCTGGCGGAACGCGTCGGGGCTCACCTGAGACGTGCAGCTGGCCGCGGCCAAGAGCCCCCCGCGGGCGGTCACCTGCATGGCCAGCGCGTTCAGCTTCACGTAGGCACGCAGTGCCTGCTTTTGATGCTGTTTGCTGCGCGCGAAGCTCGGTGGGTCGGAGATCACCAGGTCCCACGTGATGTTCTTCCGCCGGGCATGCTCGAGGTGCTCGAACACGTCGGCGACCACGAAGTCGTGAGCGTCGGCGTCGAGACCGTTCAATCGGAAGTTCTCGCGCGCCGCGTCCATGGCGCCGGCTGCCACATCGACACTGGTCACCTGCGTCGCGCCGCCCCGGGCGGCGTAGAGCGAGAACGCCCCGGTGTACGAGAACAGGTTGAGCACCCGTCGCCCCGCGGCCAACGAGCCCACGAAGCGCCGGTTCTCGCGGTGATCGAGGAACAGCCCGGTCTTCTGGCCCAGCTCGAGATCCGCGGTCATGCGCACGCCATGCTCGGCGACCACCAGCTCTGCCGGTGGCTTTCTTCCCCACACCAGGCTGAGGCGGGCGCCCGCTTCGCGCCCCCGACGCACGATGCCCGCCAGGTCGGTGGTGGCGCGGAGCGCGTCAGCCACCCAGTCGGCGATGCGCTCGAGGCCGTCGGCATAGAGCGCGATCACCGCCCACTTCCCGTACACGTCGACCACGATGCCGGGCAGGCCATCGCCTTCGCCGAACAGCCAGCGAAATGCGTCGGTGTCGGACGAGCGAACCAGCGCGCGCAGCTCCCAGGCCTGCCGAACGCGCTCGGCCACCCACGCCGCGCTGGGCTCTTCTCGGGTCGAGTACACCCGCAACGCGATCTGCGACTCCGCGTCCCAGAGCGCGAAGCCGCTGAACGCACCGGCATGGATCCGAACCACCGCGCCCGAGCTCGCCTGAAAGTCCCGCGGCACGTGATCGCGGTACACCCACGGGTGCCCAGCAGACAGCGCCGCTTCGAGGAACCTCGGGAGCTCGAGCTCGGGAGCGCCCATCGCTCAGCGCCCGACGATCTGCGCGAGTGACGGATAGTCCGAGTCTTCGATCGCGCCCTTCACGCGGCAGCGCACCTTGCCCTCGGGATCGACCAAGAGGTGGGTGGGCAGCTCGGGATCTTCCTCGATCTCCGCGGCGGTCAGCCAGGCTTCGCGCTCCTTGCCCTCTTTCAGCCAATAGGTGGCCCGCACGCCCGTCTCGGGCTGTGCCTTCAAGAAGTCGTCCAGCTGTCGCTGGTCGTCGTCCAGCGAGACGAACACGACGCGCAGCTTACCCCCCAGCTTCTTCTCGAATTCGATCAAGCGCGGCATCTCTTCTTTGCACGGCACGCACCAGGCCGCCCAGAAGTTCACCCACGTCCAGCCCTGGGCGGCCTGGCTCAGCTTGTCGGGCATGGACTTCGCTCCGGGTGCAGCGGCCCGCGAGAGCGGCTTGTCCGTCAGCTTCTTACCCGGCTTGTCCAGCTCTCCCGCGCACAGCTTTCGAGCGGGCTTCTTCGGCACAGCCGGCGCAGACGCGCTGGGCGCGGGCGCCACCTTCGCCGCCGAGCCTGCGGCCGCGGTAGCGGTGACCGCCTGACTGCGCTGCGGCGTCGAGCTGGGCTCGGCCTTCTTGTCCCCGTTGCAGGCAGACGCCAGCGCTAGAGCCGACAGTCCACCCAGGACACGAAGGCAGAACGGTTGATGGACTCGTCGTCGCATTTCTTCCCGGTGCGGGAGTTCGGCCACGTGCAGTACTCCTTCGACAGCTGAGCGAATTCGTTTCCGAGCCAGAGCAGCCCGACCTTCTTCTCGATTTCGGGGTCCTTGGACAGCTCTTTCAAGTAGTACATGATCGAGTTGGCTCGGCGGTGCGAGAGCGCTCGGTTCTTCTCGGGCGAGCCCGTCTTCGACGCCCGCGCCACCACGAAGAAATAGCGCGCACCCTTGCGGTCGGCCCAACGATCCGCGAGCAACTTCTTCGCCTCGGCGTCCAGCTCGTCTTTGGCGGTGTCGAACAGCACCACCCCGCCTCGCTCTTTCAGCGGAGTGAACAGCTCGTTGAAGTCAGAGTCGCTGATCGAAGCAAAGGTCTTCACGTCGGCCGGCTTGCAGCCGCGTCGGTTCTCTCCGCCCGAGAGCCCGCACGAGTGGAGCACACGCTCGAGCACCTGCTTGAAGCGCGGAGTGCAGTACGGCACCTCGGCGTGATCGGCGACTGCAACCTTGGGCTTCTCGGCCTGGGGCGCCGCCAGCCGCTGGCCGGCAGCTCGGACGCCCGCGTTGACCGACATCGAGAGCGCCCCCAGCGCAAGCAGCGTGACCAGCCCGCCTGCGATCGGCGCCACCACTCTGGCGGTGTTGCTCATGGAACCAGCTCCGGAGCCAGATGCCGCAAGGTGAAGCGGAGGCCCATGTCGGTGTCTTCGTCGCAGACGCGCTGCTTGCCCAGGAACACCTGCGGGGTGGACACCGCGATGCCGTTTTCCGTGGCGAAATGCAGGTGTTTGTTCAAGACCTGCTTGGTCTCGTTCGAGTCGACGCAGCTGAGCAGAGCCGCGCCCCAGCGCTTCTCGATCACCGCGCGGAGCGTCGGGGTACCGACCTTGCCCGCCCGAGAGAGCGCGTCTTGCTCGTCGTACGCCCACTCGAGCACCTGCTGTGCCCGGTCTTTTCCACAGATCACCGCCTTGCTGACCGTACACGCCCCCGGATGCATCGCGCTCGAGAGCATCCAGTTGCACTCGCTGTCGAGGGGGAAGAGCGCCAGCTGAACGTCCAGGCGGTCGAGCACGCCTTCGGCGCGCAATCGCTGATGAAACGCCCGGCAGGTCGGGCACAGCGGATCTTCGAAGAAGGTCGCCGTCTTGACCGGACGCTTGCCGGTCATCTTCGAGAGCGCGTCACCGGCCTCGGGGTCCTTCTTCAGCGTACCGCACTGGTCGAGGTAGGGGCGGTGGTCGGGCATCGAGCTCGCGTACACCGCCGCAGGAACCAGGCTGACGGCCCCGAGCGCCAGCAAGAACGCCGCCGGCACCAGCCAGCTGCCTCGGGGGCGCTCGCCGCCGTCGTCGCCGCGCAAGCCAAGGGCGCCGAGCAGCACGCCGAGCGCGAGCAGAAACGACGCGATGTAGATCCCGACACACGTCTTGCAGAACGACCCGAGCTCGACCGCGCTGATGGTGCCCATCACCGCCGATGCCACCAGCGGGGTCATGCCGACGGCCGCGAAGAACCCCACGGCGCGGCGCGGAGCCCGCGCACCCGCGATCAGCAGGTAGAGCGCGAACCCGGCGAAGAAGGTGAAGGCTCCGAGCGCGAACAGCGAGATCGGAATGCCGCCCCAGTACTTGTCGCGGAAGAACGCGGCATACGGGCTGTACATCGCCGTGCGGCAGGCCTCGGCGGCCTCGGTGGGGGCCGCGCCGGGGACGAAGCTGCAGTGGAGATCGTGCAGGCCGCGGTCGAGGTGGGCGGCGTAGTCGAGGGTCGAGCTGGTCGCGAAGGACAGCCCCAGCGCCGAAGCGACGAGAGAGATGGCCGGCGGGATTCTGGATTTCGGCTCGAACATCGTGACGCTTCGCGCGACGAAGGCATCGCAGATACACCGCGCCCGAGTCAAACGCCTCGGCAATCCGGCGTCATTCCGAACGGATGCCACCGGGACCGAAACCAGCTATGCTTTGGCGGCTTGGGCTAGGAGGCGACATGGCGAAGCTTTCGACGATGGGCGTGGCGTCCGTGGTGACGGCACTGATGCTGGCGGTGGCCTGCGGCGGTGACAGCGAAGAGGACTCGAAGGGCACTGGCGGCAGCGGTGGCTCGAGCACCGGCGGCGGTTCGAGCGGTGGCTCGGGCGGCGGCACCGCGGGCTCCGGCGGCGGCACCGCAGGCTCGGGCGGCGGCACCGCGGGCTCGGGCGGCGGCACCGCGGGCGCGGGCGGCGGCACCGCAGGCTCCGGCGGCGGCGCCGCAGGCTCCGGCGGCAGCGCCACCGGCGGCACGGGCGGCAGCGGCACCGGCGGCAGCGCCACGGGCGGCACCGGCGGCAGCGGCACGGGGGGCAGCGGCACGGGTGGCACCGGCGGCGGCACCTCGACTTGCCCGGCGACGGCGCAAGACAACCAAGCGTGCACGACCCCGCTGCAGAACTGCACCTACGGCAACCAGCAGTGCACCTGCTGGGGAGGCACCTGGGACTGCGATCCGTGCCCGGGCACCAAGCCGACCAACGACTCGCAGTGCAACTCTACCGGCGCGCAGTGCTTCTACGGCAACGAGCAGTGCATGTGCTACGGCAGCAACAACGACTGGGACTGCGGCGCGTGCCCCACGACCCAGCCCACGGGCAGCTGCGTCTCGGGCAACAGCTCGCTCACCGGCATCCGCTGCCTGTACGGCGCCATGGCATGCACGTGCAGCACCACCACGGGCCAGTGGCAGTGCGCCAACGCCAACGGCTGCCCGGGCAATCCGCCGACCGCAGGGGCCAGCTGCAATCTTCCGCCGTCTCAGGTCTGCACCTGGGGCGCCAAGCAATGCGCGTGCGTCCAGGGGAGCTGGTACTGCAAGTGAGCGCGCACCGTCGCCCGGCTCGAGGTTGCCTCGAGCCGCGCGTCCACGTTACTCGATCTCAGGAGGTGCTTGAATGTTGAGGCTTACTCGGTTGGGGCTGCTGAGCGCGCTGTCCGCGGTGCTGGTTTTCACTGCGTGTGGTGGTGACAGCGAAGAGGACTCGAAGGCCACCGGCGGCACGGGCGGCAAGGCCACCGGCGGCTCTTCTGGCGGCGGAAGCGGCGGCGCGGGCGGCGGCACGGCGGGGGCCGGCGGCGGCACCGCCGGGTCGGGCGGCGGCACCGCCGGGTCGGGCGGCGGCACCGCCGGCTCGGGTGGCGGAACCGCCGGCTCGGGTGGCAGCGCCACGGGTGGCACCGGCGGCAGCGGCACCGGCGGCAGCGCCACGGGTGGCACCGGCGGCAGCGCCACGGGTGGCACCGGCGGCAGCGCCACGGGTGGCACCGGTGGGTCGGCGACCGGGGGCACCGGCGGCGGCACATCGACTTGTCCCAGCGCCCAACCGCAAGGGGCGTGCACCACGCCACTTCAGAACTGCGCCTATGGGTCAGGAAACGGAGCCCAGCAGTGCACCTGTTGGAACGGCAACTGGGACTGCGACCCTTGCCCGGGCACGAAGCCCACGCCCAACGGGCAGTGCAACCCCGGCTTCGGCAACGACTTCCCCCAGTGCGTCTACGGCACCGAGCAGTGCATGTGCTACGGCAGCAACCCGGATTGGGATTGCGGTTCGTGCCCCGCCACTCAGCCGTCCGGCAGCTGCATCAGCGGCCAGACCTCGCTCTCGGGGATCCGCTGCACGTACGGCGCCGCGCAGTGCACGTGTAACAACGGCACCTGGGCGTGCTCGGGCGGCAGCGCGTGCCCGGCCAACCCGCCGGCGACGGGCAGCAGTTGCACCCTGCCCGCAGGGCAGGTCTGCACCTGGGGCGGAAGCCAGTGCACCTGCGTCACCGGGAGCTGGTTCTGTAAGTAGCCTCCGTCGTTGAGGCGGTGCGGAGGCCCTGTGCGACACACGTCGCACGGGGCCTTCGTGTTTCGGCGCCATGAGACTTGACCGGAACGTCGTCCGGGCCAAAGCTCGTCCATCGTCACTTGGGTGCAGCGGGCTCTCTGCTGCAGGATCGGGCTGGTCGGGCCGCCAGCCACTCGGAGCCTCCGAACGATCATGCACGTGAGCCCCAAGAACCCGGTCGAGCGCGCCGCACGCATCGGTCAGCCAGGTGCCTGGAGACCGGCGCAGCTCCTGGTGCACCGCTTGATGCAGCCGATCGATCGCTTCCTGGCGATCCAGGCGGCGAGCGGCATCGTGCTGCTGATTGCCGCCGTCGCCGCGCTGGCCTGGGCGAACTCGCCCTGGAGCGCGGCGTACTCGGCGCTCTGGCACACCCCGATCGGCGTTCAGGTGGCAGGGCTGCGGTTCGAGCGCGACCTGCACTTCTGGATCAACGACGGCCTGATGACGATCTTCTTCTTCGTCGTGGGGCTCGAGATCAGGCGCGAGATCCACCAGGGCGAGCTCAGCGATCTGCGCCGCGCGGCGTTGCCACTGGTGGCTGCGCTGGGCGGCATGCTGGTTCCGGCGGCAATCTTCGTCGCCTTGAACCACGGCCAGGCCACCGCGCGGGGTTGGGGAATCCCGATGGCGACCGACATCGCTTTCGCGGTGGGTGTGCTGGCGCTGCTCGGGCCACGGGTTCCGCCGGCGTTGCGCGTGCTCTTGCTCGCGCTCGCGGTGATCGACGACGTGGGAGCGATCTTGGTGATCGCGCTGTTCTACTCGTCCGGTATCGAACCAGTGGGCTTCGGGGTGGCTGCGGCGGGCGTGGCGACCATCGTGGTGATGCAAGGGTTCGGCGTGCGTGCCCCGCTCGCTTACGTCTTCCCCGCGCTGGTCGTGTGGGCAGGGGCCTACCGCGCGGGCATCCACCCCACCCTGGCGGGCGTCGCCGTCGGACTACTCACCCCGGTGCGCGCCTGGGTCGGCGAAGCGGCCTCGCCGGTCGATCACCTGCAGCGGCAGTTCCACACGACCGTGGCCTACGGCATCATGCCGCTGTTCGCCCTGGCCAACGCCGGCGTGCCCCTCGCCGGGGTCTCGATCTCGGGGCGTGGCGTGGCGCTGTTCGCGGGCATCGCCGTGGGCTTGGTGGTCGGCAAGACCATCGGTATCACCGGAGCTTCGTGGCTCGCTGCGCGCATCGGCTTCGCCGCCCTACCGCGGGGCGTCCGCTTCAGCGGAGTGCTGGTGGTAGGCCTGGTGGGCGGCATCGGCTTCACCATGTCCCTGTTCGTGGCCGGCCTGGCTTTTCCCCCGGGGGCCCTGCTCGAGACCGCAAAGCTCGCGGTGCTGGTCGGCTCCGCCACCGCGGCGGTCGGCGGGCTGCTCTTGGGGCGCGCCGTCTTGCCGCGCGAGCTGGACCACGCTGCAGCGCAGACCGCCTTCGCCGCCGAAACCTCCACCGAGTCGTGACGAGCCACGCGCCAGGCGCTAGACTCGAACGCCATGCAGACCTGCGCTGGCTGCGCCTTCTCGGCCGGAACCGCCGTGGTCTTGTACCTGACCGGACGGGTCATCACCTGGTGGGCGAACCGGGCGCGGGCCCAGGCCATGGCTCGGGTCGAACGAGAGATGGCGTGAAGCCCGTCCGGCCCGGCGGCAGCCGCGAGCGCGGAGCACCGGCGCGCCCGCGCCTGGAAAAGCCACCGCTCCGGCCCCAGGTCACCACGCTCTGGGACTATCCGTCACAGCACTATGGCAGCCAGCAGCAGGGCAGCCGTGACTACCGCGGCGCCACGCCCAGTTACGTGATCTGGAACGTGGTGCAGCGCTTCACGAAGCCCGGCGAGAAGGTACTGGATCCGTTCTGCGGCAGTGGCACCACCCTGGACGTGTGTCGCGACCTCGGACGGCAGGGCGTGGGCTTCGACCTCGTTTCGACCCGGCCCGAGATCCAGGTGGCAGACGCCCGCAGCCTGCCGATCAAAGCGCGCAGCGTCGACCTGGTGTTCATGGACCCGCCCTACGCCGACAACCTGGAATATTCCGACGACGAGCGCTGCATCGGCAAGCTCGAGGCCGACGGGCGCTACCAGCGTGCGATGCGCCTGGTGCTCGACGAGTGCGCGCGCGTGCTTCGGGACCAGCGAATGCTCGCCATCTACGTGTGCGACGTGTTCAAGAAGGGGCGGGGGTTCTGGCCTCTGGGCTTCGAGCTGTTCGAGCTGGCAAAGAAGCACTTCGAGCCCCACGACGTGATCGCCGTGGTGCGCCACAACAAGACCCTGGAGATGGGCAACTACCGCAAGGCGGCGGACGAGGGCGGGTTCTTCTTGCGGGGGTTCAACTACCTGCTGCTGTTTCGGAAGCGTTAGCTAGGCCGCGGGCAATGCTCAGCTCCAGCGGATCCGGCAGCGCGTGACTCGCTCCGTCGAGCTGACCACGTCGGCGTGGACGTCGCGCGCCCCGGCGGCCGAGGCGGCGGCGCGGAAGGCGCCACACATGCCGCGCTCGACGCAGCGGTCGTAGAGATGCGGGGGATGGGAGATCTCGATCTCGGCCAGCCCAACGGCCTTCTCGACCAGCCGCGCGCTGGTGCCGCGTCGGAATGCCGACCAGCGGCGCTCGACCCCCGACAGCAGGCGTTCGGGGCTCACCAGCAAGAACAGGGCGCGGTACAGCGGGCGCTTCAAGAGGCGACTGTTCCGCTCGAACACCCACGCCTCGTACGAGTCGAGGCCTGCCGCCGTGGTGGCGAAGTGCCGGTCGCGAATCGCGATCAAGATCGCCAGGGAGTGCACCTCGGGGACCCAGGCCGTGACGGGCAGGGGGTGCCGCACCAGCTCGGCGACGGCGCCCGGAAGATCGCCCAGGCACTCGTCGAGCGAGAGTGACTCGAGCGCGTCACGATACACCGACGCCTTGACGGTGACCTCTGGGTAGGACTCGACGCCGCGCGGCAAGCGCGCGAGGTAGCTCGCCAGCGTCGGGAACCTGTCAGGCATGTCGCCTCGCTCAGTAGATCGGCCGGGCGATCGCTGCTACCACTTGTGACATGAACGCGCGCGGGTTCGGGGTTCTACTCGGAGCGCTGGCGGCGGCGGGGGCCGTGGGCAGCGGTTGCAGCGGAACGAGCGACGCGGGCGCCGGCCCGGGCGGCGACGCTTCCGTCGGGGCAAGCGGCGGCACCGCTGGGGGCGGCGGCAGCGGCGGCAGTGGGCTCAGCGGCTCGGGCGGGGGCGTGGGGCTGGACGTGCACCTGTCCGACGCCCCACCCGACGGGCTCACCTGCCCCGACGGCGGCGTGCCCGGGGACCCGGGCTGCGCCTGCGGCAAGCTCGAGTTCACCATCGACACGCAGCAGTCGTGTGCCATCTCGATCTTGCCGGGGTTCAGCGTGGATGGCGAAGGTTTCATCAGCGTGGGCGGGCAGAATCACCGCGTCTTCGCCATGGATCGCTGGGGCAAGGGGCACGTGATCGCGTGGTGCGACTCCACGCGCTTGCCGCAGCTGCTCGATGCCTTCAACGTCACGGGCTACTTGGGGCAGACGAAGACGCCGAAGGTGCTGTCCTTCGGCGACGAGTACCTGTGCAAGCCCGGGGGCATCCCCCAGAACCCACTGCCGCCGTCGCTCGTGTACCAAGGCATGGATCTGCCGGCGAAGTACCAGGGCAACGCGGCCCTGCTAGCTCAGGAGTGGGACGTGGTCATCTTCTGCGGCTTCCGCGTTCCCTGGGCGACCGAATGGTCCAAAGAGCTCGGCGAGTTCGTGGCAGTGCACGGCAAGGGCCTGTTGGCGGTGATGGACTATCAGGGTGTCGTGAAGCCATCCGACTTCACCAGCATGAGCAAGATCACCAGCCCGGGCGGCCTGCAGTTCGACCCGCTCAGCCTGGCGTGGGCGCCCTCGAGCACGTCGGTGTCGATCGAGTGCGTTCCCGATCTGCCTCCGCCGATCAAGTGAGCGCGGCTACTTCGTCCCGCTCAGGATCTTCTGAGCCACTTCGCGCGCCGGGTGCGCCTTGGGCGAAAGGTCGACGAATTTCGTCAGGTGGGGCTTGGCCTCGCTCGGCTTCTTCAAGTAGTCGGCGTAGAGCACGCCCAGGTTGAACAACGCCGACAGGTTCTTCGGCTCGCGCTCGAGCACCTGCTTCAGGATCTTCTCCGCCTCGAGGTACGGCCCCTGCTTGTCGCGGCTGCCCGTGCCGCGGAGCGCCGCGGCCAGGCCGATGCTGGCCATGGCGTCGTCGGGGTTCACCGCCAATACGCCGCGGAACTCTTCCACGGCCTTGTCGTAGATCCCGGCGTTGAGCAGCACCGTTCCGGTGTTCAGGCGAGCGGTGGTGTCTTTTGGATCCAGGTCGCTGGCCTTGGCGAAGCGCTTGAATGCGACGGCGTCGTCCCCGCGCTTGAGCGACACCAACCCCGACGTGCGCACCACCACGGCGTTGTCCGGGGCGGCTTTCTCGGCCTCTTTCACCAGCAGCTCGGCCGCATCCACTTCGCCGCGCTCCAGGTGGCTCATCGCCAGCTCGGCCAGCGCGTTCGGGTCGTTGGAGCGACGCACCAGCACTTCACGCGCGTGGCGGATAGCCAGCTCGACGTCCCCTGCCTCGCGCAGCGCGCTCACCAGCTCGATGCGGGCGGCCACGGCCTTGGGGTTGGCCTTCACGAAGGGCTCGAGCACGGCGACGGCGCCCTTCGGATCTTCGAGCCGGCGTCGCACCTCACCCAGCGCCACCACCACGTCTTCGGCGTTGGGCGCCAGCGACTGGGCCTTGGACAGCTCTTGTTCGGCGTCCGCCAGGTCGCCGATCTGCGCCAGCAGCACGCCCAGGTTGTAGCGGGCCTCCCACAGGTTGGGATCGATCTTCACGGCCTCGCGCAAGAGGGCGATGGCGCGCTGACGTTCGCCCGCGCTCTGGACCGCTTGCACCATCTTGCCCAGAGCTTTCGGGTTGGCCGGTGGCAAGACCGGCGCCCGCTCGACCTTGGCGGCGCCGCCGCCACAGGCCACGGCCAGCAGGGCAACCGCGACCAGTGAAGTCACGCGGGTCACTTCTTGCCGCCTTTCTTCACGCCCTTGCCCTTGAGGGTGGGCTTCTCGGTGGGCTTGTCGTCCTTCTTCTCGTCCGCCTTGTCGTCGTCGGACTTGTCGGCGGACTTTTCGTCCTTGGACTTTTCGTCCTTGGACTTCTTGTCGCCCTTCTTGTCGCCCTTCTTGTCGTCCTTCTTGTCGTCTTTGTCCTTGTCCGCCTTCTGGGGCAGCTCGGGCGCCGGGATCAGATAGGGCTCGCTGCGGTTGTCCTTGGTCCGACGGGTCCCGTCGATCAGCCCGGGCAGCGGGGCGGGCCCCTTGCTCTGCAGCTCGAAACCGATCTCTTTCAGCGGTGGGTAGAGCTCCGAGTTGAGGCGACCCAGCGCGGCTCGCATCTTCGCCGTCCAGCTGTTGAAGATGCCGAGCTCCAGCGCCTTCTTCCACCCGCTCTCGTAGGCTTCGAGCGCGCGTTCTTCGATCGGCACCACGAACTCGTCGATCTGTTGCTTGTAGAGCTCTTGATCTTCCTTGCTCAGGGCCGCCGGTGGCGGCGAGTTGAGCAGCGCCTTGGTGAAGGTCTCGTAAGTGAACCCGATCTGGTAGAGCGACGCGGTGGTCCACTCGGCCACTGCCATCTCGGCGGTGCCCAGGAAGGTGTCGGCGGCCTTCTTCAAGAGCTCGCCCTTCTTCTTCAGGCGGTCCTTCAGCTGCTTCACGTCGCCCTCGATCTTGACCGCCTCGAACTCGGCCAAGATGCGCTCGCCCTGCAGGTACTTGGCCTTCGCAGCGAAGTACTTCCCGCTGTCGTCGAGCTGCCCCTTGCGCAGCTTGTAGGTGTCCATGGCGCGCGACAGGGCCTGGCCGGCGCCCTTCTCGTCGGAAAGCTTCACGCGCACCGAGGCCAGTCGCACGAACGCCTCGATCTGCCCGCTCGGCGTCTTGGCGTTGTGGGTGTAGCGCTCGTAGATGCCGGCGGCGTCCTTCCACTTCTCGGCCTTCTCGTAGGCCTTGCCCATCAAGAAGGTGACCTCTTCGGCGCTCTCGTCCCGCGGGTAGACCTTGCGGAAGCGGTTGCCGCTGTCGATGGCCCGCTGCGTCTCGCCCACCGTGGTGCGGAGCAGCACCGAGTTGAAGGCTGCGTCCTTGTGGTGCTGCGACTTGGGGAAGTTCTCGGCGATCACGTCGTGGTAGTCGGCCGCCTCGCTGAACAGCCCCACCTCTTGGAAGGTGTTGGCGGCGATCCACGCGCCCTGCGCTGCCTCGTCCCGACCGCGGTGATCCGAGATCAGGATCGCCACGGCCGCCTTCATCGTCTCGAGGTCGCCACCCTTCTTGGCCTCGACCTCGGCGTTGACCGCCGCCTGCGCCGCGCGCGGCTCGGTGGGGAACTCTTTGGCGGCGCGCAGGTAGGCCGATGCGGCCCTGTCGTGCTTGCCCGCTTCGGCAAGTTGCTCGCCCTGCTTGAAGACGGCCACGACGATCAGGCCGTTCAGGCGCTTCTGCTTGTCCGTTGCCATGAACGCCGGTGCGGTCTTGAGCCGGCGCGCCCAGGTCTCGATGTTCTCGTAGTCCTTGCTCTTGTTGAAGCTGTCGAGGATCAGCTCGCCGGCACCCTCGGCGTACTTGCCGCGCGGGTACTTCTCGACCAAGAGGCCGAACTGACGCACGGCCGGGTCGTAGATCTCGTAGTCGTAATAGAGCTTGCCCTGACGGAACAACAGCTCGGGGATGTCCGGGTCGTTCGGATAGGTCTTGATGTAGAGCTCCATCGCCTCCGTGAGCTTCTTGTCGGTCGGCGACTCTTGCGGCTTCTTGCCGGCCGCCTTGGCGGCATCGAGCTCCTTGTAACGAGCGAATTCCAGCGCGGCGAGGGCGTTGTACAGCGCGTCGCGCGAGTGCGGCCCCTTCGGATTCAGGCGAACGGCCGCCATGTAGTGGTCGGCGGCCTTGTTGGCGTCTTCCAGGTGGTAGAAGGCGATCTCGGCGAGGTTGTAGTGGACCTCGTACGCCTCTTTGCCCGAGCCATACCGCGTGAGGTACACCTCGTAGAGGCCAATCGCGCCGCTGTACTCGCCCTTGCTGGTCTTGTCGCGCTGCGCCTTGGCGTGCAGGCCCACGGCGTCGTCGCGCAGCTGCTTCTCGATGGCTGCGGCCGCGGCGGCCACCGTGGCGGCGTTGTGGGCCTTCACCCAGGCGCTGGCCTTCTGCTTGCTCTTGGGCTCGGGCGGGACGTACTCCTTGAGCAGCCAGCGGTAGTCGTCTTGCAGCTTGCCCCAGGTCTCCATGGTGGAGTGCCCTTGGGCGATGGCCAGGCCGTACTTGTAGGCATCGGGCGACATCGGCTCGAGCTTGAGCAGCAGACGATAGGCCTCGATCCCGCGCTCGTAGTGCGATTGGTCGTACAGGCCCTCGGCCAGCGCGCGGACGATCCGCCCGGCGAACTTCTCGCCGCCCGCCTTGACCAGGAAGCGGTGCATGTCTTCGGCGCGGTTCTTCTCGTCTTCGACGAAGACCGCCACCAGGTTCTTGAGCGCCTCGGTCTGGAGCTCGTCTTTGCCGGACTTCTTGCCACTGCCCTCGGCGGTAGCCTTGAACACCGCCAAGAAGCGCTTGGCGGCATCTTCCGGCCGGTCCATGCGCCACAAGCACCACGCGCTCTTGAACAGCGCGATGTCGTACAGCTCGTTGTCCTTGTACTTCAGGACCTCTTCGTACTCGCGGAAGGCGTTGGCGAAGTCGGGGAAGTCTTTGGTGAACTCGAACTCGGCGCGAACCATGTGGGCGTCCGGCGCGAAGCGGCTCTTGGGGAACCACTCGAGGATCTTGTTGAAGCGCCCGAGCGCCTCTTCGAACTTGGCCTCTTCGTTGGCCAAGAACCCGTCCACGTACAGCGCCAGGTCGTACTGCTCGAAGGTCTTGTAGTTCTTGAGCACGCGCAAGAAGCGCCCACGCGGCCTGGAGAAATCGGGGTTGGGCGGGTCGCCACGCTGGTCAGTGGGCTTCTTCTCCCATTCCTGGAACCTGACCAGGAACTGCTCGCGCGAATCCTCCCACTCGAGCTCGCCCATGCGCATCAGCGCTTCGGCCATTTCCGGCTCGTCGTCGGGCGACTCGGTGATGAACTTGTCGAGCAGCTTCATCGCGTCAGAGCGAAGCTTCTTGGTCTTGGCGCGGTTTCTCTCGATACGCTGGTCGATCTTCTTGGTGAGCACCGCGCGCAAGCGCTCGGGGATCTGAAGCGACAGCCGCACCTCGCGCGTCTGGGTCTGCTTCGTTTCCTTCTTCTTCTTGATGGTGGGGCGCTCGCGGGCGCCGATCTGGCGCTCGGCCTTGGGCTTGATTCGCCCCTTGTCACTGGCCGCGGCGGGCGGCGAAGAAGGGCTGTCTTTGTCTTGCGCGCCGGCGGGTGCGGGCCAGAGGGCAGCCAAGATCAGCGGCGCGAAGAGGAAGCGACGGAAACGCGAGCGACTCACGGCGGTAGGGGAGCGTACCATGGCAGCGGACGGGCCGGGCGCCGGGAAAAACCGCCGCCCCAGCACCCCTGGGAACTCCCGCTGGGGCCGGCTGTCCATGCCCGACGTGCGCATCCGTCCGGTCTCCGCAGCGCTCGGGCTCGGCCTGATCGCCGCTTCTGCGAGCGCCCAAGATCAGGTGCACGGCACCCGCAGCGAGCGCCTGTACGAGCGCTCACACGACGTACGCGCCACCTTGCACCACGGCTGGGCCGAGCTCCGCGTCCGGCGTCGCGTCGAGAACGAGGGCCCGAGGCACGATCAGGCCATGATCTGGATCTCGACCCCGGCGGGGGCCGCGGCGGTCGGGCTGAAGACGCTGGGCACCCTGGCGGGTCAGCCGCGGTGGTTCAGCGGCGAGCTGATGGAGGCCGAGGCCGCTGCCGCCCGGTATCGCGAGCTGACCGGGATCGGTGGTTACTACCCCAAGGACCCGGCGCTGCTCTCGTGGCGCTCCGAAGGCCAGCTGCTGCTCCAGGTGTTCCCCGTTGCGCCGAACGGCGACAAGACCATCGAGTACACACTGCTCGTGCCGACTCGCTACAAAGACGGCGCGCACCGCTACGATCTGGAGCGTCTCGGCACCGAGAGCCTGCCCGCGACGCTCAGTGTGGCGCCGCCGGGCCGCGGCGACCGGCTGCTGGTGAACGGCAAGCCGAGCGCTGGCGGGGCCTTGGGCGCCACCGGCAAGACCACCGAGCTGGCGCTGGTGCCGAAGAGCTCCGAGCCGCTGGGCGGTGAGCTTGCCGTCGCCGCGACCGGCACCCGCCATGTCACCCGCTTCTCGATCGAAGCCGCGCCCGAGGTCAGTCGGGTGCCGCGCGGCGCCCAGGTGGTGGTGGTGATCGATGCCTCGCGATCGCTGAGCGACGAGCAGGTGGATGCGCAGAAGGCCGCCGCGGCAGCCTACCTGAGCCACTTCCGCGACGCCGCGGTCGAGGTGGTGACCTTCGGCCGCAAGGCGCAGCGGCGCTATGGCACCTGGGTGGCGGTGGACCGCGCCCGGCGCGATCTGGTCGCCACCCACATCGAGAGGAAGAACGGCAGCGCGGTGGACGAGGCGCTGCTCGAAGCCGAGGGCATCTTGGCCGCTGCACCCGCCGGGCGCCCGCGTCGGTTGGTGCTCACCACCGACGCCATCGTGCGTTCGCGGCTGAAGCCGGAGCGTATCCGTGCCGCCGTGGGCCAGAGTGGCGCAGTCGTGCACCTGGGCATCTTGGCCGGAGACGGGCCGGCGCTCACTCGCAACGACGACCACCTCTGGGCGCCCGCCGCGCGCACGACCGGCGGGCTGGTGTGGCGTGCCGGAGCGAGCGCCGACGCCGGCGCTCGGAAGCAGATGGTCGCGGTCTACGAAGAGTGGGCGCGCCCGCTGCGCGTGGACCACGTCAAGCTGTACTCGCCCGATCTGGAGGTGGGCGCCATCGGCGAGGTGCCGCAGGTGCTGGACGAAGGCCAGGGCTACGAGCACTTGCTCTTCACCCAGCGCGACGTGAGCTGGGTGCGCGTGGAGGGCGAGCTCTGGTCGAAGCGCGTGGAGCGCGTGCTCCACCCCGATGCCGCCGCCGGGAAGCGGTGGGCCGCGCTGGCCTTCGGCAGCAGCCTGCTGGGCGAGCTGAGCGAACCCGAGATGATGAAGCTGGCCCTGGCCGGCGCCGCGGTGAGCCCGGTCACGAGCTATCTGGCGATCGAGCCCGGTGTGCGCCCCTCGACCGAAGGCCTCGAGCACGGCACGGTGGGATTCGGATCGGGCTTCGGAAGCGGCTCGCCAAGCCTGCGCATGGGCGCGACCAGCACCCTGGGTCGGGCCCCGCCACTCGACCGGGAGAAGTGGCTGAAGGACGCCCTCGGAACGAGCTTCGCCGCGTGCGGCGGAAAGACCGGGACCGCGACCATTTCCCTCGAGACCACCTTCGCAGAGGTCGTCGACGTAGCGCGGGTGACCCTGCCCGCGCCCCGGGACCCGGTGCTCGAGCGCTGCGTCTCCGAGGCCGCCTGGGACCTGGTGCTCCCACCCCAGTTCGATGCCGAGTGGACGACCTGGGCGGTCGAGCTCTGAAATCCTCGGGATTTCGAGGCCAATCGGGGTTTGCACCGTCCGCGCTTCCCCTCCGTCCAACGCCCGAGGCATAGTCCCTCACGCTCAGGCTCAATCTGGGAGGAATGTGATGCATCTGCGTACGGCACTGCTTGGTTTCTTCGTATTCGCGGTCTCGACGGGAGTCGGCTGCGTGGTCCACAACAACCCCGGCCCCGCCCCGGGCGCGACTCCGCCGGCGACGCCGACCGCAGCGCCCACGGCAGCCCCCACCACGGCGCCGACCACGGCGCCCACCGCGGCCCCCACGCCAGCGCCCGACGATCCCAACGCGGACATCGCCGACGACGCCGAGGACGTGCCGGCCGTCGCTGCGCCGCTGCCGAAGCAGCAGCCGGTCGAGGATCCCCCGGCTACCCAGGGCATGCCGGAAGAGACCACCGCCGGTGCGGTGGAAGGTCGCCCCAAGGGCCTCGAGGCCGGCGCACCCGCTGCGTTCTGGATCTGGCGCAACGCCGCCGGCGTGTGGAAGGTCCGCACCACCACCGCCAAGAAGCTCCACGAGTTCCGCGGCCGCGTGAAGGGCGTGCAGAAGCCCATCGGCAAGGTCCGGGCGTCGCGCACCGAGTTCGGCGATCGCATCAAGCGCGGCACCGGCGGCGAAGTGGTCTTCCGCTTCCACACCATGGGCCACGTCGACGGCTTCGACTTCCGCGCGCCCAAGGATTCGTGCGTGCGCTTCGACCTGCAGCTCGACTCGGGCGCCACGGCGAAGAAGGTCCACATCGGCAAGGACGCGGTCTCGCCGAAGACCAACCACTTCGTGCTCTGCCCGGCGAAGTAGTCGATTCCCTCGGAAAGTAACGCTGGCGGCGCCCTCACTGGGCGCCGCAGCGCTTTTGTCGATAAGATGCCGCGATGGTCGCCCAGGTCGCCGCCGAGCTCGGAAAGATCGCTGCCCTGAAGCTGGCCGAGGTGAAGCCGGACGCCGCGCTGCGGGCGTTGCGCGGCAGCTCGCTCGGCGCCGCGCTCTTGATCCCTGGGGCTGGGGCCTTTGCCCTGGGCATCGCGGTCGGCGCGGGGCTGGGCGTGCTGCTGGCGCCGCGCTCTGGGCGCGACACCCGCTCGGCCATCAAGAGCGCCGTGCGCACCCGCATCGAGGCGCTGCGCGAGCAACGCCTGGCGCGGTGATCTGCGGCGCTGTCACTGGACCGTCTCGACGTCCACGTACACCAGCCGGTGATCGCTCGCCTTGCACGCGAGCTGGAAGTCGGCCTTCTGTGCTTGGAAGTCGGGGAAGAAGACCTCGCCGACCTTGGCCGCCCCGAAGGTCTTCGAGGGCAAGACGTAGTCGAGCTGCATCTGGAACTTGGTCGTGGGGTCGTCCACCGTCGAGCCGTCGTCTTTGCCGCAGCCGCTCAGGTAGGTGTTGTACTGCCCGTTCTTGCCCTTGGTGCCCGCGCCGGACGGGAAGAACACGTTCAGCGCCGGGTGACTCAAGATCGGTTCGATTCCGCCATCCAGGCTGTCCCCATCTTCGGGGTCGGCGTTGAGATCGCCGATCAGCACGAACTTCGCCCCCGCCGGCAGCGGCTCGACCCCCGGCAGCTTGCCGTCCAGAAATAGCTTCAGGCCTTGGAGCTCGTCGAAGTGCCGATAAGGGTTGATGGCCTCGAAGGCCGGCGCCACGGGATGGTGCATCACCATGTACAAGAGCGCGCCGGGTGCGACCTCGACCGGCACGACCACGATGCCCTTCTCGAACAGCGGGAACCCGGCCGGAACGCCGGTGCCGATCGCGGTCTTCATCTTCTCGATGGAGTTGCCCGGCAAGGCATCCCACGCGAACTCGTTGATGACGCGGATCTTGTCGTAGGCGATGGGGAACTTGGTCAAGATGGCCGAGTTGAATCGCCCGGGCCAGTCCCCCCACCCGCGGAGGACGAACGACGGATTGCCCAGCGTGGGGCCCGCCCAGGTGAAGCCCGAGTTCCCGAGCGTGATCGCCGTGTGCGGGAACGCCGCAGCGGCGTTCACCGCGGCGACCCGGTCGGCGAGGCGCTTGGCGTTCCCGGCGCCGCCGTCGAACGTGCCCGGCTGAGTGCTGGCCGGCGCGCCCGGGCTGCCCAGCGAGGGGATGCCCTCGATGTCGAACTGAAGCTCGTTGATGCTGATGATGTCGGGGGCGAACCGGGCAATCACCTCGGCCGCCGCGCCCGCCTGCTCGTCCGCCCCGTCGAGCAGCTTGGCCGTGGACATCTCGCGCAGGTTGAACTGCGCGATGCGCACCTTCGGCGGAAGGGCGCTGCCGCCGCTGCCGCCGCCGCCCGCCGCGCCGCCCACGCCACCCGTGCCGCCGCCGGGCTGGCCGCCGGCGCCGCCGGCGCTTTCTTCGGAGCCGCAACCCCAGAGGGTGAGCGCCGCCAAGGCGAGCCAGCGCCCGAGTCGCAGTGTGGTCGCCATGTCAGGGCGTCGCTCCGGCGGCGAAGTCCGCGTCGAACTGCGTCTGGATCTTGGCAACGGGCGCCGGCTCGGTGACGAACACGCCGGCCTCTCGGTTCTTGTTGAGGCTGGTGTACGAGAAGTTCTCCGAGCCCACGAACGCCGCGTCTTCGGTGATCAGCAGCTTGGCGTGCAGGTCACCCGCCACGTAGTACTTCACGGGCACGCCCAGCGCTTTGAAGGTCGCAGCCGT
>Ga0138256_10000610_pt1 | contig 39157 bp, 31 predicted proteins | sample KNB2016incub_MG_FD_105486 | JGI IMG/M metagenome (GOLD analysis project Ga0138256, IMG submission 105486) | Active sludge microbial communities from wastewater in Klosterneuburg, Austria - KNB2014incub_MG | ecosystem: Engineered > WWTP > Activated sludge > Unclassified | place: Austria... | reverse complement strand
GGTTCACATGCGGCATTGTAAATCGTGGTAGTGCCTTGCGCTAGTACTGCCGCCATTAAAATATTGGCAGTACCCGTTACACTCGGTTCATCCAATAACATATAAGCACCCTTCAGCCCCCGGGTTTCTAAAGTAACAAAGCCCGAATCATTGTAAATAATATTGGCATTTAATTTTTGTAAGCCTATGATATGGGTGTCTAACCTTCGCCGGCCAATTTTATCGCCACCGGGTTTTGGCAAATAAGCTTTTTTAAACCTGGCTAGTAAAGGCCCTACCAGCATGATAGATCCACGAAGGCGGGCGCTTTTTTTATGAAATTCATTACTCGCTAAATAATCAACATTTACATCATCAGCTTTAAATGTACAGGTATTGGCGTTTAGCCGGTTTATTTTTACATTGAGTTCGGCCAGTAATTCTATTAGCAGGTTTACGTCAACAATATCGGGGATATTATTCACCCTCACTTCCTCTGCGGTAAGCAATACTGCACTAATAATTTGTAAGGCCTCATTTTTTGCACCTTGCGGGGTAATTTCTCCAGAAAGTTTATTGCCACCTGTTACTTCAAATATGCTCATGGTAGTATTTAATACACAAAATAAACTGATTATACTTAAATGATGGAGTTGTATTTCCTTTTTTTAGAAACAGCAAAAAGGGATTACCGGCAATCAAAATTTCAGATTCCCCTGTATCAATGTAAATGCAAAAGAATTAATATCTCTTTTTGAAATTCCGATTGTTATTATTGCGGTTACCGCCGCTATTGCTACTGCGGTTTCGGTTATCCCGGCTACCACTGCCGCTACGGTTATCCCTGCCACCAAAATTTTTACGGTATTGATTGCGGTTGCCGCTACGCCCATATTCTACAGGCACTTCGTTGCGGTGTTTTACAAAAGGCTTATTATTAAATTCCAGTTCCCCATTTGTAATAGAACTTAGCTCACTTTGTATCGTATCATCATGTACCAGCTCTTTATGCCAGTTGCTATAAGTAAGTTTCATATAATAAGCAATGGCATTTGCAAACCCTTGTTTCTTTTCTGGGTTTTCTTCTTTGAGTGCTTTATTTATTACATTTTCTATATTCTTACCCAGGTGATTAAACTTGGGATGGCTTTTAGGGTAAGGCAAGCTGGCAGGTCTTTCCTGCAACTCTTCTCTTGTAGGGATGGGGTAAGGACTATCTACATCTAATTTAAAATCGCTGATAAGAAAAAGATGATCCCATAATTTATGCCTGAAATCTTCTATATTTTTTAAATGAGGGTTTAAGAAGCCCATGAGTTCTATAACTGCATTGGCATTCTTTTGCCTTTCATTACGATCTTCTATTTTGAGTAAAAACTCAACCATCTTTTGAATATGGCGGCCATATTCTTTCATTATTAGATGGTTACGGGTAGTATTGTATTCCATACTAACACTATTACTATTATACATTGAGCAAATTTAAGTGGTAAAATCCTACTAAACAAATAATGGCTAACCCCTGTTACAGGGCTATTTTGGAACAAATTAATAACGCACGTTTAGGGTATTGTATTTTATTAATAGAAATAAGGGTTGCCTATTATTTTCTAAAATTAATACATTTAATTTTAATGATATAAAGCAATTGCATTTATCAACTTAAACCCTTAGTTCTTAGCTTTGTAAAAAATAAAGTTTTTATGAATAATGCTTTTACTACCCGTATTGCTGCTGAACTGGAAGAAATAAAAGAAGCCGGTTTATTTAAAAATGAGAGAATCATCAGTAGCGAACAGGGTGCAGAGATTATTGTAAATGGGAAAACGGTATTGAATTTTTGCGCCAATAATTACCTGGGGCTTTCCTCACATCCCAAAGTAATAGAAGCTGCTAAAAAATACGTGGATTACCGGGGATATGGCATGAGCAGTGTACGGTTTATTTGTGGTACCCAGGATATTCATAAAGAACTGGAGAAAAAAATAGCCCTGTTCCTGGGTACTGAAGATACTATTTTATATGCCGCAGCATTTGATGCCAATGGGGGTGTTTTTGAACCTCTTTTTGCTGCAGAAGACGCCATCATCAGCGATGCGCTGAACCATGCTTCTATCATAGACGGGGTAAGGCTTTGCAAAGCACAAAGGTTTAGATACGCACACAATGATATGGCAGACCTGGAAGCCAGGCTCAAAGAAACAGCCGGATTGCGTAGCCGAATTATTGTTACCGATGGTTCTTTTAGTATGGATGGCACGATTGCCCAATTAGATAAAATTTGTGACCTGGCCGATCAATATGATGCCATCGTAATGATTGATGAATGCCATTCTTCCGGCTTTTTGGGTAAAACAGGCAGGGGCACCCATGAATACAGGAATGTAATGGGCCGGATTGATATTATTACAGGCACCCTGGGTAAGGCGCTTGGCGGCGCCAGTGGCGGCTTTACCAGCGGAAAAAAAGAAATTATTGAAATGCTTCGCCAGCGCAGCCGCCCCTATTTATTTTCAAACACCCTGGCGCCCGGTATCGTAGGTGCCAGTATTGCGGTTTTTGATTTACTAAGCGGTACTACCGAACTGCGTGATAGATTAGAAACGAATACTCGTTTTTTCAGGGAGAAAATGACGGCTGCCGGTTTTGATATAAAGCCCGGCGATCACCCGATTGTACCGATCATGCTATACGATGCCGTACTGGCACAAAACTTTGCGTCCCGATTGCTCGATGAAGGTATTTATGTAATAGGATTTTTCTTTCCGGTAGTAGCAAAAGGCCAGGCCCGCATAAGGGTACAAATAAGTGCGGCGCATGAACCACGGCATTTAGAAAAAGCCATCGCTGCATTTACTAAAATTGGTAAGGATTTGGGGGTATTAAAATAAAATTTTTTCCTGCCAGCTCACAATCTTTTCAGCCTCATTTCTTCCAGGTCAATATTTGCCTGTTGCTTTCTTATTTCATCTTCGTCATATATTTTCTCGCTGCGGAGTTTTGCCAGTTCGTTACGTTGTATATCAAACAATGCAAATCGTATCTTTTTATATGTTTCAAATTTTTGCCTTTCCATTTCATCCATTTCGGATGATGTTAACCGGTCAATGGTAAGATCAATATCTTTTTCTAAAACAGATTTGTAATGACTCACAAGTTCATTATTTTTAATTTCATCCGCAAATTCATCCTGCAAATTTGCCAGCGTAACACTTTTTAATCTTAACAGCACAGCACTTTCCTGTTCTTCGTCAGGAATTTCACCCGGAGGGCTTTTTAAATCAAATGTCCTGGCCATCCAGGGCAATGTAATACCCTGGAGTAATAAAGAAAAAAGGATCACAATAAAACTGATGAATAAGATGAGGTTCCTATGCGGAAAACTTGAACCGCCTGGCATTAACAAAGGAATATTGAGTGCAGCCGCCATTGTTACTACGCCCCGCATTCCAGCCCATCCTATTAAAAAGACTGCTTTCTTATCTGGTACCGGTTCTTTTTCTCTTATTGATTTAAATAAAAACCGGGGCAGGTATGTTGCCGGGTAAATCCAGCACATACGAATGGCCATACAAAGCAAACTAATGATGATGCCATAAGTGATGGCCTGTACTAAAGAATAGTTTTTCATACCTGACACAATGCTGGGCAATTGCAATCCAATTAAAATAAATACCAGGCCATTTAATAAAAATACAATGGTACTCCAGGTGCCTGCGCCCTGTACCCTGCTGCGATGAGTAAGGAATAGATGAGACCGGTAAGATAAAAATAAACCGCCACTCACCACCGCCATTACACCGGAAAAATGTAACTCTTCTGCAGTAAGATACATTATATAAGGCGCCATTAAAGTGAGCGCTGTATCAATATCTGCGCTGGTAGGCAATATGCGATGTACATAAAATAATATCACTGCAATAAGGATCCCAATAAGGATCCCCATCACAGTTACCATGATAAAACTACCAGCCGCTGCTGCAAAAACAAATTTGCCGGTGAGTACTGCCATCAAAGCAAAGCGTACAATCACCAAACTGGATGCATCATTGATAAGACTCTCGCCTTCTAAAATGGAAACCAGTCTTTTTGGAATTTTCACTTCTTTTAATACAGAAGTAGCAGCAACCGCATCGGGCGGCGAAATAATGCCTCCGAGCAAAAGGCCTAATGCCAAATTGAAACCCGGGATAAGCATTACCGATACAAAAGCAACTATCAATGCATTGAATATTACCAGCCCAAAACCCAATAACGATATAGCTCTGCGCCATTTCCAAAAATCGTTCCAGCTGGTATTCCAGGCGGCTGCATAAAGCAAAGGAGGAAGAAAAATAAGAAAGATAAGTTCAGGATCTATTATAATTGTAGGCATACCCGGTACCAGGCTTATCAATAAGCCTCCTGTAACTAAGGCAATGGGTGCAGAAACCTTTACTTTTTTACCAACCATAACAAGTAAAAAAATAAAGAACAATAAAGCGAGTAGTACCAATAATTCCTGGTGCAACATAATATTAACTGCAATAATAAATAAGAAAAAATAAAGCGTTACATTTTATTCTCAAAAATGGGGCCTGTCGCAGGATCGCATTGTAAATACCCTGGTGACCCAGCACCCACCTTTAGATGGTAGTACGGATAATGCCATACTTCTTTGAAAGCTCACGGTAAGCAATCCCATCTTCTAAATACTCTCTTACCGCTTCTTTTTAAATATCCATTTTGGTTGATTTTGTGTCAACCTATTTCAGGACAATACAATAAAATGATGAACTCATATTCGTCCGCCAGCATAGTAACAAGCCAATGTTAGCGGTTCGTTGTTTTAGTTAATCTTTCAGCTCTCAAACATTTTATAAATTTCGTTTGTTACTTTCAATTGTAATGAATTCAGGTAAATATTCTGGCGTACAGCCTTTTGAAACCATTTTACCTTTGTACAGTCCGGTTTTTTCGCCAAGTGCCACACACCGATTTCGGTATTTTTTTTCATAAACCCCAATCCAACCTGTTGTGAAATTCATTGCCCATTGCACTTCTGGGTCTTCTTTTTCAATTTTACTTTCAATTATAGAAAGCAGTTTTTCGTTGTTGGTTTGTGGTTGTCTTGTCCAACGCAAGCGGCCTTGATAGTACCAATAAATTCGTCTTTTTAGTGAGGATTGGCTGTCTTCCCAACTTTCAATTAAAGCAATTGTCTTTTTGTCTTTGGTTAGTTGGTTTGCCATAAGCCAATCAATTAACTGAAGTCTTTCTTTTTCGTTGTGTTGATTAATGCCGCTGACTAAATTATCAATCACTTTTTCGGTAAGAAGTTTTTTGTCCATGATGAGGATCGCCAATTGTCGGGCAAAAAAAAGTTTGGATGACCAAAGTTCCATTGCTAAATCGTGGTCTTTTTTTATGCCATTTGCAATTTTTCGTAAGTCGCCAAGTTTGGTATTCTTGTCGCTGATTTGTGTCAATACATTTTCTGCTTTGGTTGAAAATTTCATTTTTTAATATACTTATTTTCTTGACAGAGTGTCGCTCTACAATTCTGACTAATGTTTTAGAGAATTGCTGATAATGAAGCATCTGCAAACCCAAGGTCGTCAGGTTTCAATTCAAATTTAGCGATTGATTTTTTGATTTTGGTAACCATCCTTAATTTTCTTTTTTGATCGAGGAACAGATATTCCATTGGCGGATTATATTGTATTCCTTTAGTAATCATGTTCCATAAAATCATGGCAAGCTTTCTTGCAGTAGCGCTCACTGCAGTTGCTCTTCCTTTTCTGTACGCCACTCTTCTAAAAAAATCTGAAAGCTGCGTGTCTTTTAAATTTCCTATTGCATTGGCAGCATTACGCAAAGCAATTTTTAAGCGGTTGCTTCCTTTGGGTATTTTATTGCTCAATACTTTTCCACCACTTATTTTATTATTGGGTGCCAGCCTTAACCAGCTTGCAAATTGTTTTGCTGTTTCAAATTTTTTAAACCCTTCTAGGCCTACCTCACGCATAATGGTTAAAACAGTGGCATGGCTGAGTCCTTCTATTTTCATTAAATCTACACCTCCAAAATACGGATAGGATGCCTGGTTTAAATCAATTTCCTTCAATGCATTTTTATTTATCCGCTTGTGTACTTTATCATCGGTAAGAAGTTTTTTTTTACAGTATCAGTATTGATTTTCCCTTTTAGAAAGCTATTGATCTATTTATCACAATCATCCGGCATAAAAAAAGCGCTTTGTATAAAGCGCTATGTTCAAAGTAAAAAAATCGTTACCCGATATTTTCAATAATACCTGCAATGCCCTGGCCGCCACCCACACAGGCCGTTACAATACCATATTTTTTTTGCAGGCGTTTCATGTCATTTATAATTTGAATGGTGAGTTTACAACCCGTACAGCCTAAGGGATGGCCCAATGCAATGGCGCCACCATTTATATTTACAATGTCGGGGTTCAGTCCCAATTTCCGTATTACGGCCAATGACTGAGAAGCAAATGCTTCATTTAATTCTATCAGGTCTATATCCTGTAAACTCATACCGGCTTGTTTCAGCACCTTTGGAACTGCCGCCACAGGGCCAATGCCCATGATGCGTGGATGTACCCCTGCACTGGCACAATTTACCAAACGGGCAATCGGTTTTAAACCCAGTTCGTTTACCATCTTTTCACTCATCACAATTACAAAAGCTGCGCCATCGCTGGTTTGCGAGCTGTTACCCGCCGTTACTACACCACCGGCAGCAAAGGCAGGCTTTAACTTCGCCAATCCTTCTACCGTTGTATCCCTGCGCAGGCCCTCATCCGTATCTACCACATAGCTGCGTGTCTTTCTTTTTTGGTTTTCATCCACATATATTTCATTTACCGTAATCGGTAATATGCCACTTTTAAAATAACCATTATCAATTGCTGCCGCTGCTTTTTTATGGCTATTAAAACTAAATTCATCCTGGTCCTGCCGGCTCACTTTGTATTCTTTTGCTACCGCTTCGGCGGTAAGGCCCATGCTTAAATAATAATCCGGGTCATCTTTTGCAATTTCATAAGAAGGCACCGTTTTCCAACCGGCAGTTGGTACCAGGCTCATACTTTCTGTACCACCCGCAATAATACATTCTGCCATGCCCGTTCTTATTTTTGCGGTGGCCATTGCAATACTTTCCAGCCCGCTGGCACAATACCGGTTTATGGTGATACCTGCTACATCAATGCCCACGGCTTTGGCTGCAATCATGCGGCCTACCTGCAACCCTTGCTCTGCCTCGGGTACAGCATTGCCCACAATTACATCATCTACCCTGTTAGCATCTAATTGCGGTACACTGGCCAGTAAGCCCTGTATCACTTCTATCGCCAGGTTATCGGGCCGGGTAAACCTAAAAAATCCTTTTTTACTTTTTCCTACTGCCGTTCTAAATCCGGCAACTATATATGCTTCCTGCATCTTATCTTTTTTTATTTTTTTTAATGTGCTACCAGCTTTTTTAACTTTTCTCACCAGCAGTCCGGGCTATCCGTTACAATCTTTTTATTCGTTCCTCATAAAAAGGATTTCCACTTCTATCCCGCAGCTTTTCTGCCGCCATTCCTTATCGGCCGATAAAAAATCCATTTAGTTGTTTATGCAACTTTATAGATCAAAGTTATAATTTCCCCTTCAAAGCAAAAAACTAAAATCCTACATTACTTTTGCGGCTATATGTATCCATTTTTACGTTCCATATTATTTTTACAAGACCCTGAAAAAGTTCATTATTTTTCAATGCGCCTGCTCAAAAGCCTTTGCAACATTGGTTTTATAAGGAAATTAATCACAACCATTTATACCCCAAAAAACATCCCGGTAACCGTCTTTGGGCTTCCCTTTAAAAATATAGTAGGACTGGCTGCCGGGTTCGATAAAAATGCATTGTACCTCCGTGAATTTGAAACCCTGGGATTTAGCCATATAGAAATTGGCACGGTTACCCCCATTGCCCAGGCCGGAAATGATAAACCCCGGCTCTTCCGGTTGCCGAATGACAGGGCTTTAATAAATAGGATGGGTTTTAATAACGACGGTGCAGAAGTGATAGCGCTTCGGTTAAAGTTTTGGAAATCTAAAAACTCAAAACTCATCATCGGTGGAAATATTGGTAAGAATAAACTTACCCCCAATGAAGATGCATGGATGGATTATGAAAAATGCTTTTTAGCGCTTCATCCTTTTGTAGATTATTTTGTAGTGAATGTGAGCAGCCCCAATACACCGGGATTAAGGGCCTTACAGGAAAAAAATTCACTCCTGCAAATATTTACAGTTTTACAAAATCATAATTCAAAATTAGAATCACCCAAACCTTTATTACTTAAAATTGCCCCCGACTTAAGTTTAGAACAATTAGATGATGTAATAACACTCGCATTAGAAATTAAACTCGACGGATTGGTTGCCTGCAACACCACGTTAGATAGAACGGCATTAACGGGTAAATCAAAAGAGATAAGCGATATAAGCGGCATGGGCGGGCTCAGCGGTTATCCTGTAAAAGATAAAAGCACTGAAATAATCAGTTATATTTTTAAAAAAACAAATGGTATCATCCCGATCATTGGCAGTGGTGGCATTTTTACAGCAAAGGATGCAAAAGAAAAATTAGATGCGGGCGCCACCCTGCTTCAAGTGTGGACCGGTTTTGTTTATGAAGGGCCCGGTATTGTAAAAAAAATCTGTAGCTCTCTTTACCGTGGCGCCAGTGGCCGCTGGTAATAAAATTTTGAGCACTTTATATTTCTCCCCTACTTTTGCGGCATGGAACATCTCTTAACTTCAGAAAGTATCATTAGCTTTTTAGTACTGGTAGTTTTAGAAATTGTATTGGGCATTGATAATGTAATATTCGTAAGCATTATCATGAACCGGTTAAAGGAAATTAAAGATCAAAAAAAAGCAAGGATTATTTGGATGATTACGGGCATTATCTCACGTGTGCTTTTATTGATGGCACTTAGCTGGTTATTATCACAAAAAGGAAAACCGGTAATTACCCTCTTTGAAAAAGGTTTTGACCTGGCCGCCCTGGTAATGTTACTCGGCGGCTTATTCCTGATTTATAAATCTGTAAAAGAAATTCATGCCAAGTTGGAAGGCGAAGACCCCAACGAAATGCAAACAAAAAACCCGGGCTTAAGCCTTATGCAGGCTGTATTCCAGATCATGCTCATAGATGCGGTATTTTCTTTTGATAGCATTATCACTGCCGGTGGTACAGCCAAGCATTTAGAAATAATGGTTGCAGCGGTTGTAATTGCCATGATCATCATGTTTATGTTTAGCCCGGCCATTTCATCATTTATACACAAACATCCTACCCTCAAAATGCTGGCGCTTTCTTTTTTAGTAATGATTGGCCTTAGCTTAGTAATGGAAGGATGGAATGCAGATAAAGCGCATGAACTCCACATGAAAAATTATATTTATTTTGGAATGGCTTTTTCATTTATTGTAGAGCTGCTGAATATGACCATGATAAACAGGGCGAAAAAGAGGCACCTCGTAAAGTTAAATGAACCTGACCTGCCCGGCAAAGAAAACAATGATGATGATGCAGCACATTAAGCCTGCTGCAATAAAGTAACCGCTACAATCGCTGCCGTTTCTGAACGTAAGCGGGTATTGCCCAGCGCTACCGGCTTAAAATTTTGCTGTAACGCTTCTTCAATTTCCCTGTTTGTAAAATCGCCTTCGGGACCCACCAGGATCAAACTTTCGTTTTTTGACGGAAGGGTGCTTAATGCCGTTTTTGCATGATCGGGTTCACAATGCGCAATTAATTTTTGTGAGGAAGTTGCCGTTTTTAAATAATCTAAAAATTTTATGGGCGTGGTGAGTACCGGCAACCATGCTTGTTGTGATTGCAACATGGCGCTGATGAGGATGCTTTGCAACCGTTCTGTTTTTACCTGTACTTTTTCGGTTCGTTCACAAAGCAGCGGAACTATCTGAGCAACCCCAATTTCTGTTGCTTTTTCTATAAACCACTCAAAGCGGCTATTGTTTTTTAAAGGTGAAATACCAATGCAAATTTTTTTTTGGGGGGGGTCCACTTTCTTTGTTTCTAAAACAGAAACGATACATTTTTTTTTATGATCATCAATAATCTTGCAGGTAAATATATGGCCTTGCCCATCTGTTACATGCATGAGTTCGCCTATTTTCATTCTCAATACCTGGATGATGTGCTTACTGTTATTTTCATCGAGGGTTAGTTGGGTAATATCAGCATTTGCAGCACGTATATAAAAATAAGGAAGCGCCATATACAATTATAAAAAATGAGAACTTGTCCTCATTTTACAAAGAAAATTAAATAAAATCATCGTCATATTTCCCATCATTCATACTACTACCTTTTTGTATGTAAACCGCTCCACCACTGCCTCCGGAAGTGTTAATGGGCTTCCAGTTTCCTTCGCCGGCGTAAGGGCCTGAGCCACCCGGCCCTTCAGGTTCATCATCTACAAATTTTTGAATATGCAACAATGCCCTCATTTTAATATTTTCCAAACTACCATTACGGTGTTTTGCAATTTTTACATACACATCACCCTTGGTGGTTTCTCCCATTTCATTCTGTGTAATATCATAGTAATCGGGGCGGTACAGGAACATTACCATATCTGCATCTTGCTCAATAGCGCCTGATTCCCTAAGGTCACTCAACTGGGGAACTTTATTTCCTTCTTTTCTTTTTTCTACTTCACGGCTAAGCTGGCTAAGTGCGATGATGGGAACCTGCAATTCTTTGGCAAGGCTTTTTAAATCCCTGGAAATTTTACTGATTTCCTGTTCCCGGTTACTGTTCCTGTCACCACTGCCACTCATTAATTGTAAATAATCTATTACGATCAAACCTACATTATGTTTATTTTTTAACCGGCGGCATTTTGCCCGTAATTCAAAAATGTTCAATGCTGCGGTATCATCTATAAAGATGGGCGCTTTACTTAGCCTATTGATCCCTTTCCTGTTTAGTTGCTGCATTTCATGTTCTTCCAGCTTACCCCTGCTAATTTTTTCGAGCATGATCTCACTTTCGGCGCTCAGTATCCTTTGCACAAGCTGGCTGCTGCTCATTTCTAAACTAAAGAAACCTACAGCGGTGGGTTTAGTTGGATGTAATGCTGCATTGCGTGCCAGGTTTAAGGCAAATGCTGTTTTACCCACCGATGGGCGGGCAGCCAGTATAATTAAATCGGTTGACTGCCATCCGTACGTTACCCTGTCAAGTGAAGCAAAGCCGGTGGGTACACCTGTTATGTCATCTTGCCGGTTACGCATATCTTCAATACGCTGTATGGTTTTTACCAAGACGGTATCTATATCATCAAAATTTTTACGAAGGTGATTGTTGGTAATTTCAAAGAGTTTACTTTCTGCTTCATCCAGCATATCAAAAACGTCAATACTATCTTCGTAAGCATCGCCAATTATTTCTCCGCTGATGCGTATCAATTCCCTTTGTATAAATTTTTGCAACACAATACGGGAGTGTGCATCAATGTTTGCAGAGGATACTACAGAATTGGTAAGCCGGGTAATATAAAAGGGGCCACCCACGATGTCTAATTCTTCCCTGAATTTTAATTCTTCTACTACGGTAAGCAGGTCAATGGGCATACTCTTTATGGCCAAACCCTGCATGGCTTTAAAAATGCGTTGGTTTGCATCTACATAAAAACATTCGGGTTTTAAAATTTCTACAACGGTATCAAAAGCGCTTTTTTCCAGCATGATGGCGCCCAGGATGGCTTCTTCTAATTCTTTAGCCTGCGGGGGTATTTTTCCAAATACCATCGTACCCAGGTCCACAGAAGTTTTGCGTCTCGATTTACGATCTTTATTGAGGTTGGTAAATTCCATTTATGTGCTCTTAAAATCTTCAAAAAAATATTGTTGCCCCGGCAAAATCAAAGCCCATAAGGGTTTTAAAAAAACAAGACCTTCATGCTACCGGTTTAGGGATAGCTAAGGTAGCCCTTGCCATCAACATTAAAAACGATTTAAGGTTTATTCACGGGTTACATTAAGTTTTCCACAGGCTATTCCACATCAAAATTAGCTTATTGACAGCTTATCCACTCATCAATTCACATATTCTTTTCAATATTCTTTGAGATTCACTTATTTTATTAACAAATAAATTTCCAAAAATTTCTTTTTTTACACTTCAATTCTCATAAAATTCGTTTTGAAAATATGCTTGTTTTTTATAGTGTCATTTTATTGAAAAAGGCCATTAAAATCATCAAAATCCTTATGTGATAAAAACTATCTTTGCAGCTTATCTCAAATTAAAAGATGACCATTTCATATCACTGGCTTAGCAGTTATTTACCGGAAAAAATAGAACCGGAAAAATTAGAAAAAATTTTAACTTCTATTGGATTAGAAGTAGAAAGTATGCATGACTTTAGTTCGGTAAAAGGCGGGCTAAAAGGATTGGTAACCGGCGAAGTAATGAGTTGCGAAAAACATCCCGATGCCGATAAATTAAAAGTTACTTTGGTAAATATTGGCCAACCGGAACCATTACAAATTGTTTGTGGCGCTGCCAATGTAGCAGTAGGCCAAAAAGTAATAGTAGCAACAGTAGGCACCACTTTATATCCCAGTAAAGGGGAGCCCATGCTCATAAAAAAAGCAAAAATCAGGGGCGTGGAAAGTGTAGGAATGATTTGTGCTGAAGATGAAATTGGCCTGGGTGAAAGCCATGAAGGCATCCTGGTTTTACCGGCAGACACTCAAACAGGCCAACCGCTTGCTAATATATTCCCGGTGTATGAAGATATCGTAATTGAAATAGGGCTTACCCCAAACCGGATGGATGCAATGAGCCACCTGGGTGTTGCAAAAGATGTTTGCGCCTGGATAAGCCATCACGAAAGAAAAGAAACAAAAATTATCTCTCCTTATAAAAATGGTTTCAAAGCCGATAACCATACCCTTGAAATAAATGTACAGGTAGAAAATAAAACCGATTGTAAACGATATGCAGGCGTGAGTATTAGCGGCATCGAAGTAAAGTCAAGCCCCGCCTGGTTAATCAACAGGCTGCAAAGCATCGGTATAAAACCGATTAACAATATTGTAGATATCACCAATTTTATTTTACACGAAACCGGGCAGCCGCTCCATGCTTTTGATGCGGATAAAATAAAAGCTAACAGCATAATTGTAAAAAGTGCAAACCCCGGTGAACTTTTCACCTGCTTAGATCATAAAGAAAAAAAATTAAGCAGTACTGACCTGGTAATTTGCAATGCAACGGAACCCATGTGTATAGCGGGTGTATATGGGGGCTTAGAAAGCGGTGTAACGGCTACTACTAAAAATATATTTTTAGAAAGTGCCTGGTTCAGCCCCGCTGCTATAAGAAAAACTAGTTTACAGCATAACTTAAGAACCGATGCTGCTACCCGTTTTGAAAAAGGCGTTGACATCAGCAATACGGTAAACGTTTTAAAAAGGGCGGCCCTGCTTATCAGGGAACTTGCAGGTGGCGCTATCAGCAGCGATATTATTGATGTGTATCCTGCACCGGTTGAGAAAAAAACAGTAGGCCTGAAATATCATTACTTAAAAAAATTAAGTGGCAAAAATTATCATAGCGAAGCCGTAAAATCTATTTTACAAGCGCTGGATTTTGAGATCATGAAAGACAATATAGATGAGCTTTGGGTATCTGTACCACATAGCAAACCTGATATTAGTTTACCTGCCGATATTGTGGAAGAAATATTAAGGATAGATGGCTTAGATAATATTGAAATCCCATCTTTGGTACAAATGACGCCTGCCAAAGACGTAAACGGAGAAGCAATTGCTTTACAGGAAAAAATATCTGAAACACTTACCGGCCTTGGTTTCCATGAGATATTTACCAACAGTTTAACCAATAGCCGTTATTATGAAGAAGAAGCAAAAAAACAATCTGTAAAGTTACTCAACAGCCTGAGCCTGGAACTTGATATGATGCGGCCACAAATGCTTGACACAGGTTTAGAAGTAGTGGCATATAATTTAAACAGGAAAAATAACCGGTTATTATTATATGAATTTGGTAAAACTTATCATACAACCGATACAGGAAAATATGATGAACAAAATCATTTAACCATTTTTGTATCGGGCATGTTACAGCAAGGTGGATGGCAACATAAAATGCTGAAAACTGATTTCTATTATATAAAGGCAATATGCAACCAGATATTTGCAAAGGCGGGGATATCAAATATTCAATATGAACAATGCACTGCTGATGGTTATGAGGATGCTTTAGAAATAAAAATAAAAAATAAAGCTATTGGCCGCCTGGGTATTGTGAGCAAAGAAAAAACTACCATGCACCACATTAAAGAAGATGTGTTTGTTTGTGATTTAAACTGGCAGTCTATCCTGGATCTGCATCATGCAAATAAAATAGAATACAAAGAAATTTCAAAATTCCCGGCAGTAGAAAGAGACCTGGCATTGGTAATTGACAGCAACAGGGAATATGCAGAAATAGAAAATGCTGTTTCGAAAGCAAAAATCAACCAACTTAAATCAATTAAGTTATTCGATATATTTGAGAGTGAAAAGATCGGTGCCAATAAAAAATCAATGGCAGTCAGCTTCACCTTCAGGGATGATGACAAAACACTTACTGATAAAGAAATAGATGAAATGATGAACAAGATCATTGGTATTTATCAAAAAGAATTAGGTGCCGAAATAAGAAAATAAATTGAGTCATACAGCCACATATATAAAGCAAGTACAGGATAAAGTTCAGCATTTACTGAAGCGGTATGGCCTATTGCAAAAAGAAAATGAAAGCTTGCATAAAAAGGTAGAGGCATTGCAAAAAGAAAAAATAAATTTTGAAGCCCGGGTAGAGCAGTTAAAACAACAATATCTTATTGTAAAAGCATCTGCCAGCCCACTTAGCGGGAAAGAGAAAAAAGAAATGGAACAAAAAATAAATCAATACCTGCAAAATATTGATAAATGCATCAGCTTGCTGGGTAAATAAAAAACATGCCAACACTTATTCCCATAAATATTGTAATAGCCGACCGTACTTACCGCATAAAAACAGAAGCCGCACATGAAGAGGTGGTAAGAAAAACGGTAAAGCTCATCAATGATAAAATCATAGAGTTTAAAACCCAGTTTGCAGGTAAAGACATGCAGGATTATATTGCGATGGTAATTATTTGGTATGCCACACAATCTGCCGGGCAAAATGAAGAGAGTCAAGATGTAAAAGAAGTGTTGGCGGGCTTAAGCAAAATAGAAGAACAAATAGATAAATTCCTCTAGCCTTTTTCTATTTCCTATTTTCATCTTCCAGGAATTTTTTTACCAGCGCCTCGGCGGTAGCGCAGGCGTGAGGCAGGTTATCATTTATTACTACTTCATTAAAATGGGTTTTAAAAGCCATTTCATAAGAGGCTTTGTTAATGCGGGCCGTTATAGAATCTTCAGTTTCAGAGCCACGGCTCATGAGCCTTTTCTTTAACTCATCAACGCTGGGTGGTTCAATAAAAATACTCAATATATTTATGGGATACTGTTGTTGTATATGCAATGCTCCTTTTACATCAATATCCAATACGGGCACTTTGTTTAGTGCCCATATTCGCTCCAGTTCAGATTTTAACGTACCATAATATTTTCCTTCATACACCATTTCCCATTCTGCAAATTCTTTCAACGCAATTTTACGCTCAAATTCTGCTTCGCTCATAAAATAATAATCTACTCCATCCTTTTCATTTTTCCTTGCCTGGCGGGTTGCAGCACTCACTGAAAAAGCCAGTACCGGAAAACGATTCATGAGGTGATGGGTGATAGATGTTTTTCCGGCCCCGGAAGGAGCTGTAATTATTAATATTTTATGATAAGGTGCTGGCATGTGCAAATAAAAGGAATAATTTATAATATAAGGTAGGTTCTGAATACAAATAAAAAACCTCCTGTGCGGAGGTTCTTTGTATTACATTTTTGCGGTAGATGCTGATTGATCTTTTTTACAGCATTTTTTCTTGTCTTCTTTTTTACAAGTTTTGGCGCAATCTTTTTTCTTGCATTTTCCTTTCTTTCCACAATCGGCATATACCAACCCGGTAGAGAAAAGTCCAACAGCAGCTAATAAAATAATTTTTTTCATGAAGTTTTCGTTTTGATTTTAATATAAAAATAATTATAAAGTTGCAATAATAGAAACGCCACCTTTTACTACTTCATTTAAGGAGACATTTATTTTTGTACCCACAGGTAGCAGGAGATCTACCCGGCTCCCAAATTTTATAAAGCCCATTTCATCTGCTTGCTTTACCTGCTCGCCTACGTGTAAATAGTTCACAATTCTTTTTGCCAGTGCGCCGGCAATCTGTTTAACTAAAATTTCGGTATTCCCTGTTTTTATCACTACGCTATGCCTTTCGTTTTCAGTAGATGATTTGGGGTTCCATGCCACTAAATATTTTCCTTTGTGATATTGGCTATAAAGTACATCGCCACTTACCGGGTTACGATTTACGTGCACATTGGCCGGGCTCATAAAAATAGATACCTGTATTCTTTTATCATTAAAATATTCGGGGTCGGTGGTTTCTTCAATTACAACCACTTTACCATCGCAGGGTGAAACTACTTTATCGGCAGCTTGCGTATGATTTCGGGTTGGTATCCTGAAAAATGAAATGATAAATAATAATAAGGCCACTGTAATGATCAATATCACAGTGCAAAGCCACATAAGTGAAGAACCCCAAAACCAAAATAAGGATAAATTCAGCAACCCTAGTATTAATGTAGTGAGGGCAATTGTTTTATATCCTTCCCTGTGAATCGTCATGCTTGTTATATTTTAAAACGCTAAAGGTAAAGAACTCAAAACAGAATGAAGAAGATTGGATGGGAATATTCTCATAAAAATTAAGTTTATTCCACAACATAATTTATATAAAGTTCATTATCCATTTTACATATATAAATACTATGGGTGTAGCAATCAATAAAGAATCAAATCGATCTAAGAAACCGCCATGGCCCGGCATGAATGTACCGCTATCTTTTACTCCTGCAGCTCTTTTGAGTTTGCTTTCGAGCAAATCGCCCAGGCTGCCAAAAAAGGCGCATATCCCGGCAATGATAAGCCAATGCATTACCGGTAATATTTGTGCTGCAGGAATATAATTTCCCAGCAACCCTATTACTGCAATACAAAGCAGCCCGCCGCCAAGGGTACCTTCCCATGTCTTTTTAGGTGAAATGGAAGAAAGTGGTGTTTTACCAATGAGCGAACCTACAATATATGCCATGGTATCATTTATCCAAATTGAAAATACAATGGCACAGGGCAAAAGATAAGAATACGTTTCGCTATTGCTGATAAAATAATGGCCATTCCTTTCAGCAATTTCAGAAAAACCTAAACGGGCAAGCAATGCCAAAGGCAAAAAAATATAAAATAAACCCAACGGTAAATAACCTTTAAAACTTTTAGGTGAAATATTTTTTACCAATTTGGCATATTCGTATAAACCACCGAAAGTAATTACGATTAACAAACCCAAAAGCAAATATCCGTTTCCCAGTAACGCCAATAACATGATGGCTGCAAAAACAATTGCAGTAACTGTTCTTGTTTTAAAAGTATTTATATTAAGTGCCAATTATGATTCCGGGTTTTTATTTGCAATAGAATGAAACGGATCTGCTGCTGCCAGCAGAGTTTGTTCTTTTGTATATATCTTCATTTTATTGATAGCAGAAAATTTATCAAATATGATGAACAAAACTACAATGCAGGCAGATGCTGTAAGCCCCCACCACCATGCCACAGGCGTATCGAGGCTCTGCGGATCAATCTTATTTCCCTTACCACTCAAAATAAATAATTGGGTAACGGCAATAAAATTATTTAAAAAATGAGCAATGATATTTACCCAAATATTTTTGCTTTTATAATACATTAAACCCAATACAAAACCCAGCAAGGCCCGGCTTAAAAAAAGATACAGGCTAAAATGAATCAGGCTAAATATGAGTGAACTCACAATAATTGCTGTTAACGGCGCCTTCCACCATCTTACCAAAAGATTTTGCATGGCTCCCCGAAACAGCATCTCCTCAAACATAGCCGGGAAAAAAGCCATAATAAAAATAGCAACAATATATTCGCCCCAATTTTTGAGGTTACTCATCGCTATTACTTGTTCGTTGTATTCATTTTCCATTTTTGCAGCCATGGTATCTAAGCGTGGAAAATGTGCCAATACCGCTTTGCTAATATCTGCCAATGGCCCGGCAGCCACACCTGCAAAAAAAATGATGGCAAAACCAATACTCACCTGCTTCCAGTTTAAATACCGGTTAAAACCTAACCAAAACATATTTTTACCATGTACCAGCATGGCAAATGCAACAGCAGGCAGGCACATCAAACAAAAAGTACCCAATACCTGTGCAAGCCGGTTGGCATTTACATTTGCCGGATCTTTTACCGCTTCCATCAAGGCCGCAGGGTTCATAATATCGCCACTGTTTGGCAATATTTGCATATATATTACCAATTGAACAATGGCAGCCAATAAAAATCCACCACCTAAAAAAGCCAATAACATGCCTGCCTGGCCCCAACCACCATACCCTTTAGCGCTTGTATATTCCATAGCCCGTAATTATTTTGTAAATTTGCAGCCGCAATATAATCAACTAATGCCCAAAATAGGACATATTAGCCTTCCCGAATTTCCATTGCTACTGGCACCGATGGAAGATGTAAGCGACCCTCCCTTTAGAGCCGTTTGCAAAACCAATGGCGCCGATTTAATGTATAGCGAATTTATTAGTAGTGAAGGGCTTATCCGGGATGCTATGAAGAGCAAACGAAAACTTGATTTTAGTGAAGAAGAAAGGCCATTTGGCATTCAAATATTTGGCGGTGATGAAGAAGCCATGGCCATGAGTGCAAGAATTTGTGAAACCGTAAACCCTGACCTGGTTGATATTAATTTTGGATGTCCTGTAAAAAAAGTGGTTAGCAAAGGAGCCGGTGCCGGTGTGCTAAAAGATATCTCACTCATGGTAAGGCTTACCGAATCGGTTATAAAAAGTACAAAACTGCCGGTAACCGTAAAAACAAGGCTTGGCTGGGATGATGCCACAAAAAATATTGAAGAAGTAGCTGAGCGTATGCAAGATATCGGCGTACAGGCATTGAGCATTCATGGACGTACCCGTTGCCAGCTATATAAAGGTCAGGCAGACTGGACACTTATTGGTAAAGTAAAAAACAATCCCCGCATACATATCCCAATTTTTGGGAATGGCGATATTGATAGCCCGCAAAAAGCTAAGGAATATAAAAACAGGTATGGCATTGATGGCATTATGATTGGCAGAGCCGCTATTGGATATCCATGGATTTTTAAAGAAATAAAGAATTATTTACATACCGGCGAAATCCTTCCTGCACCTACTCTTACAGAACGGTTAGAGGTATGCCGTACCCATTTAAAAAAATCGGTTGACTGGAAAGGCCCCATTGTTGGCATTAATGAAATGCGCAGGCATTATACCAATTATTTAAAAGGATTGCCCGGAATAAAAGAATTCAGGCACCGGTTGGTAACATTAAATTCACCCGAAGAAGTAAATGAAGTGTTTGATGAAATTGCACATCACTACCGTGATTATATTTTTGAACCGCAGTCAATTGAAATCATTGACTACCATCAAAAATGCCCTTTGTAGCAGTATCGTTATTTAGTACTGCTGATACCCTGTACCGTACCATTATAACTTATAGATGAGCGGCTGGTAAACCGGATATATAAACTTGCGGTTCCATTTGTATAAAATTTAAAATCCATCAAATCAACCTGGTCCTGGCCTTTTGGTTGCACCTGGATTTCCCATAAATTATTTTTTCCACGGCTTTTATTCAACACAATTTTATTCGTATTAAAATCAAGCGGGTTTTTACCAGACATAATATCGCTGCTACCATAATTAGTTCCATAATAAGGAAGATATACTGAAAGGCTATCGCCCATTAATGAAACAAAAAAACTGGCATCTACCATTTTTGCAATTCCATTTTGGGGTAATGCCGAGCGGGGGTAAAACTTCCAATTGTTTTGATTAAAGTTTGCATCACTCACTGCTGAAGACTCAGTTTGTGCAGTATGGTTGCTGCTACAGCCAGTTATAAAAAATAAAGCAGCTAACAATACAACCATACCTGTTATCTTGTATTTAAACCTATTCATCATTGTACTTTTTTATATATACAACAAAAAACAAGCCATACAGATGAAGCAATAGCATAAGAAAATTGTTAAAAAAACATAAAGCGGTAATATCGTTTTAATTAAATTTTCATTTACCATCATAGCTGATTTATAAATAATTTTGCAGTTATTTTTCAGCATTACATTTACAAATCATTTTTAAACAGTGCACCCACAACATATCTCAATACAGGATTATCAATATGAACTACCCGAAAGCCGGATTGCATTACATCCACTTAAAAAAAGAGATGACTCAAAATTGCTCATCTACAAAAATGGGAAGATCCGGGAAACTCATTTTAGGAATATTGTAGATTCATTACCGGAACAAACATTAATGCTTTTTAATAATACCAAAGTAATAAATGCCAGGATATTATTTAAGAAGGAATCTGGCGGTAGTATAGAAATATTTTGCTTAGAACCCCGGAACCACGTTCAATCCTATCATACTGCCATGGAGCAAGTGCAGGGCGCCACCTGGAAATGCTTTGTAGGAAATGCTGCGAAATGGAAAAATGAAATCTTAAAAAAAGAAATTGAAATAGAAGGAAAAAACATCACCCTTTTTGCTGAATTATTACAAAAAGAAGGAGATGCCTATATCATAAAATTTAGCTGGCAACCACCCGAAATTCATTTTGCTGCCATTATTGAAAATGCAGGCCTTGTGCCTTTACCACCTTATATTAAAAGAAAGACAGAGTTAGAAGATAAAAGCAGGTACCAAACCATATTTGCCCGCAACCAGGGGTCGGTTGCAGCACCTACTGCAAGCCTGCACTTTACTACCAGTATTGTGTCAGCGTTTCCACGTAAAAAAATTAAAAGCAGTTTTGTAACACTGCATGTGGGTGCCGGCACCTTTAAACCCGTAAAATCAAATACACTTGAAACGCATGAAATGCATGCTGAATATTTGGATGTGGACCGCCAAACGATTGAAGAGCTATTAGCAGCCCCGGGTGATATTGCAGTAGCAGGCACAACTTCTTTGCGTACGCTTGAAACATTATATTGGCTTGGTGTAAAAGCCGCAGATGATTTACATACTTCTGAACTTGAACTACATCAATGGGAAGTGTATGAGGCTCCGCTTGTAAATACTAAAATATCTGCCAGGCAGTCGCTGCAATCTTTATTACAATGGATGGTATTACATAACAAGAATAATCTTTTTACCCAAACACAATTATTAATAGCACCTGGTTATCAATTTAGACTTGCAACAATTTTAATTACAAATTTCCATCAACCTCAATCTACCTTATTGTTATTGGTTGCTGCTGCTGTGGGGCCCGTATGGAAAGATTTATATCAATATGCATTAGACCATAACTTTCGTTTTTTAAGTTATGGAGATGCCAATCTCATTTTTATAGATACAAAAATAAATAATGATGATTAATGGATTTTTTATGGCTGCACCGTAACATGGGTGCCCACCGGTATATAACTATACAAATCCTCCATTTCAGAATATTTTACAGAAATACATCCATCGGTCCAGTTATAATAATTATCTACCGTCCATTCTTCTTCCGGGCGGGTAGCATGGATTGCGATTCCGTTGCCAATACGTGCATTTTTAGGAATAAGCCCCTGCGATTTCCTTTCATTGAAGCGGCGATAACTTTCGGGAGTAGGGTAATCTAAAAGCATTTGAGGGCCCCATTTTGGATTAACTCTTTTTTGTATGATCTTAAAACTACCTGTTGGCGTTCTTTTATCGCCTTCTCTCATTTTATCGCCCAGATCTTTGCTACCAAATACAATGGGATAGGTTGCATACCAACCTTCATCATCATACACTTTTAATTCATAATCACTTTTATCAATTATAATATAATAAGGGTTTTCTGCCTTTTGAACTGCATGAGAAATATAGGCTCTTTTTTGTATAACCTGCTTATCGGCATTTACAAACGCCATCATGATAACCAATAATGGAATTAGAAAAAAAATACTGGGACTATAGGATTTAAAACAGATCCGGGATTTCATTTTTAACACTGGATTTTTACCTTGTTTTAATGTTTAAAAACTGATATACTCAAATTCAACATGAAAGTATATTTTTTTATGAAACAGGTATGCAAATAAAAGGTGAAATTTTTATATTTTATTACATGCAAAATAGAAAAATATATTCAAAAAAAATAGCGTATAAACCCCTGGGGTATTTCCTTATCAATAAAAAATCCGCCCTTTTAATTATGCGAAAGCATCATTATCCAGGCGGAAATAGAGAGAGAAAATGAAGAATCCGTTAATTGCTAATCCTAAAACCAATGTTATATGGCCTTACATCTAAACTATGTTCATACATAGATTTTGGACTATATGAACCGTATAATTTTACCGGCCCAAATCCCAATTCGGCAATATAGCTTAACTTAAATTTTTCCAGGTCGTACTCACCTTTGTTTTTCTTATTGCCCCTGGCATCGCTTTTTTGTTTATTTCTTTGGCTATATAAGTAACCGGCGCTTACCCCAAAGCTGGCGGAGATGCCCTTGTTGCGGCTATACTTATTAGAAGCAAAATTGATCATCAGTGGCACCGTTAAATAATCGGCAGCTAACTTATTTTTTCCAAAAAGGATGGAGTCCCTAAAAATGAATGCGTCATTGGTTTGCATGCCCCCGCTATAAGGAATTGGGCCATCTTCTTTATAGCTGATATTTGATTTAAAACGATAATTATTCAGCTCCAGGCCCAGCCCATATTTTAAATTCACATTCTTTTTTACGAGGTGCATGGTTTGCATAAAAAACCAAATATTTACATTGATGCTTTTACCAGTGCGTAATTTAAAATCGCTTTTACTCCAGGCCAATCCACCGGGGCTGTTTACCAGGTAATTGCCTGTGTTGGCATAATCGGTTTTATCATTGTAATTCGCAAAGCCAATATCAAATACAAACCAGTTTGTACTAAAACGATCATTTGTTTTTTTAGCAGGGTTGCTCCTACCCATTACAAAACTGCTATCTGCATTTTTTACTTTCCCTTTTTTAATAATGATGATATTACCGATACGCATGGTATCGTTTTTATTGTTTGCAGAATCTGTTTGGGCAGATGCGATTCCCGTTAAAAATAAAAGGGTTACTGCGAGTGTAATTTTTTTCATGGTTATACTTTTTATTTGATACAGATTTACAGGGTTGCTATTTCGAATCCTGCAATTTTAAAGGTTTTATTTGTTTTAATTTTTGTGTTTCGTTCTACCAGGCGCTTTACCTTTCTTAATAAAATACCGGCTTTGCTTTTAGTAATAGATTCTTCATCAACCCCCAACACGGTATTTGTATTATCATCAGTTTGTAATTGCTGCAAGCCTGTATTATTTGATGCAAAACTGGCTATGGGAACCATCTCCATCTTTTCTTTATTCGCAAATGAAATATTGTTTTGCTGAACTTGCTTTGTTAGTTTTTCATTCTGAGTGCCGGAATTTATTTCCTTAAGGCCAGGCGATTCTATTACATTACGAACAAGATTTTGAGGTTCGTTATTTTCTTTTTGTATATTGTTAAATGACTCTTTATTTTTTTGAATTTTGTTTTTAACTGCCATTTCTTGTGACTCTTTATTGGCTTGTATATTTTTATTGGTTACAGGCTTTTGATCCTTTTCAATACCTGTTTGCTGTTGTGACAGGCCTTCATCTGGTACTGCATTTGTTTTAGCAACATCAAGTGTTGGCTTACCTGTATCTACATGGGGATTCTTTTTTATTACCACATTGTTATTATTAGGTTGATTATTTTCATTTATGTTGCTGGCAACTTCAGCAGGATTTTTAGCCGTAGGACTTAGATATTGATACGTTGCAAAAAAACCAACACCCAATAATATGGCAGCCACCGCCCACCTGGCAATCTTCATATAAACCACCCGGGGTTGCCTGCTATGGCGGTATAATACTGCTTTATGCTCAAATACAATTTTTTCATCTGCATCCAGCTTGCTGCTTTGCAATAATGATAATTCATTTGCAAGATGCCCATCGGTTTTTATTTGCTGTAACAAAAGCTCCTCTTGCCGGGGATCAAGTTCTCCATCAATATGCAAAAGCATTTGTTCCAGGACGTCATCATTCATTTCATTTTTTAATAAAAGGCCTTTATTGTAAAAAGAAATTTCTTCCGGGGGTAACACCAACCGTTTAAAGCTCAAAAATTCTTCCTGTATATCAGGATTATCCTGCACAAATTGCTCTACCTCCCTGCGCCCTGCTTGCGTAAGTTCATTATCTGTATAAAGCAGAAAAAAGGTTTCGTAATTATGGCGGTTAATTTTCATTATAGGTTACAATACATTTTCTGGGTTCACAATATATTCTTTCAATTGAAGCCGGGCACGGTGTAAATAAACTTTTACCTGGCTTTCATTTAAGTTCATAATTTCACCAATTTCTATGTAGCTATACCCTTCATAATCTTTAAGCATCACCAGGCTACGCTGTAGTTCATTCAATTTTCCTAAAGCTTCCTGCAGTAATCTTTTGGTATTATGCTGGGTGTTTGCAGAACCCAGTGCCGTATCAGCAAAATCTTCTTTTAATGTAATCCGTTTTGTTTTCCGGATATGATCAATCATTTGGTTGTAAGCGATCGTAAATAAATAACTTTTACTTTTTTCTACAATTACCTGCTGCCGGTTTATCCATAATTTCTCGAATGCGCTTTGCACTACATCTCTTGCATCTTCCTGGTGCTGAAGATTTTTAAAAATGAAGCGATATACATTATCTGCATATTGATTCACGCATTCGTTGTATTCTCTCTCAGTCATACAATTAAAGTGTGCTGTAAATAGCCTGTTGGTTTTATATGATACGTATAGGAGGCATTGAATGTTACAGGAAGTGAAAAATATGTGGTAATGAAGCTAACAGGTTGATATGAACGCTTGTTTTTTACATATTTCGGCGATATTTACCGCCTACTGCATATAAGGCATTGGTAATTTGGCCAAGGCTGCAATATTTTACTGTTTCCATCAATTCTTCAAAGATATTTTCATTGCGAAGCGCCACTTCCTGTAAGCGTTTGAGTTTTTCCTTACTTTGCTTTTCATGCCTTTGCTGAAAAGCATTTAATGCATTTATTTGTGCTTCTTTTTCATCTTTGGTGCTGCGGATCACTTCGGCTGGCAGGATCGTTGGGGAACCTTGTTTATTCAAAAATGTATTTACCCCTACCAATGGTAATTCACCGGTATGCTTCATGTGTTCGTACAATAAACTTTCTTCCTGAATTTTATTGCGTTGATACATCCTTTCCATGGCGCCCAGTACCCCGCCCCTTTCTGAAATCCTATTAAATTCTGTAAGTACGGCACTTTCTACCAGGTCAGTAAGTTCTTCAATTAAAAAACTACCCTGGTTTGGATTTTCATTTTTTGCTGTGCCCAGTTCCCGGTTTATTATTAATTGGATGGCCATGGCCCGCCTTACACTTTCTTCGGTTGGCGTAGTAATAGCTTCATCGTAAGCATTGGTATGAAGACTGTTGCAATTATCATAAATGGCATAGAGTGCCTGTAAGGTAGTACGTATATCATTAAAATCTATTTCCTGTGCATGCAGGCTGCGGCCACTGGTTTGTATATGATATTTTAGTTTTTGTGAACGTTCATTGGCTTTGTATTTATACTTCATCGCCTTGGCCCAAATACGACGGGCTACCCGGCCAATTACACTATACTCAGGATCCATTCCATTACTAAAAAAGAAAGAGAGATTGGGTGCAAAGTCATCAATGTGCATGCCCCTGCTTAAATAATATTCCACGTAAGTAAAACCATTCGCCAGTGTAAATGCCAACTGGGTTATGGGATTTGCGCCCGCTTCAGCAATATGATAACCACTGATACTTACACTATAAAAATTTTGTATTTTATGTTCAATAAAATATTGTTGTACATCACCCATTAACTTCAGTGCGAATTCGGTAGAAAATATACAGGTATTTTGCGCCTGGTCTTCTTTTAAAATATCAGCTTGCACGGTACCACGTACGGTTGCCATTGCATGGGCCCGGATTTTTTCGTAAACATCTTCCGGTAATACATCTTTGCCCGAAAGGCCCAGCAACCTTAAACCCAGACCATTGTTCCCTTCTGGTAAACCGCCGGTAAGGTTTCCTTTTTGAGGTACGATCAACTTACCATCGGTACCAATATATTTAGGCAGTTCATCCAATGAATATTTTACTTCAATTTTTTTATTTACTTCATTTGCCAATCCTTGCTCAATGATATATTTTTCACATTGCTGATCAATTGCGGCGTTCATAAAAAATGCCAGCAGTATAGGAGCAGGCCCATTAATCGTCATGCTTACTGATGTTTTGGCATCACAAAGATCAAAGCCACTATACAATTTTTTTGCATCATCTACGGTGGCAATGCTCACCCCGCTGTTGCCTACCTTACCATATATATCAGGGCGATGGGCAGGGTCTTCGCCATATAATGTTACACTATCAAATGCTGTACTTAATCTTTTAGCTGGCTGACCCAGGCTTACATAATGAAACCGTTTATTGGTTCTTTCGGGGCCGCCTTCACCGGCAAACATACGGGTGGGGTCTTCGCCCTCACGCTTTAATGGAAACACACCTGCCGTAAAAGGGAACTCACCGGGTACATTTTCCTGCAGCTGCCATTTTACAATATCGCCCCAATCTTTATATTTTGGTAAAACTACTTTGCGCACATGGGTACCACTTAAACTTTTATAAGTAAGTGGTTGCTTTATGATTTTATCCCTTACAGTAAACTCATAATTTTCTGCTGCATACCGATCCTGCAACTGGATCCAATGGTCCATTAGTTTTTTTACATCAGGATGCAATTGCGATTTTATTTGCTGGAAAGTAGTACGCAATATTCCTGCTTCGATAGCTGCTTCCTTTTGTGAAATTTTTTCACTTGACATATTTTTCAATATTGGTTCTTAATCTTGAGTTTCTCCTTTATTTAAAATTTCAATTACGCCGTTTAATTGATATAATTTTGTAGCAAGCGCTGCTTGTTCATTGGCCCACTGATCATATTCCTGAATTGTTTCTGTAATTTCAGATAAATAGCGCACCCGTTTGGGCGGAATGATTTGAGATTTACTGGATGTATCTTTAGTATGATTGTGATGAATAATGGGATCGCCCATCAACAGCCCGGTTTTTTCTTTTATTTTTTCCATAAGACGCTCAAAAAGTTCGTTGATACCGGCATCATTAAATTGGGCAGCAATCGTTCCTACAATGGGCAGCTCTTCGTCTTTTGCAGAAAATTGGAGATGGTTACGTTTATATTGTTTCCGAACATCGTGCAATGCATCTAAGGCACCGGCTTTATCAAATTTATTGATGCAGATCACATCCGCATAATCCAGCATATTAATTTTTTCTAATTGGGAAGGGGCGCCATATTCAGGCGTCATTACATACATACTCACATCGCAATAATCTAAAATAGAAGCATCGCTTTGCCCCACTCCTGCACTCTCTAAAATAATCAGATCAAAACCAGCCTTTTTACAAATATCCAGGGCATCTTTCACATACCCACTCAGTGCTGAATTATCTTCCCGTGTTGCCATACTACGCATATACGCCCTGGGGTGAGAAATTGAATTCATACGGATGCGGTCGCCCAATAAAGCGCCTCCGGTTTTTTTCTTTGATGGATCTACAGAAACTACTGCAATGGTTTTATCCTGGTATGCATTTAAAAATCGGCGTACAACTTCATCTGTTACTGAAGATTTACCGGCACCACCGGTTCCGGTAAAGCCCAGTACTACTGATTTTGATGGCTCTTTATTTTCATTTACACTTTGTAAGATTTCAGCAAAAGGTTCTTCCATTTCAGCAAGCGTTATAGCCCTGGCAATCCTACGGATATCTTTTGTTTCCTGTAATGGGTTTATATGATTCCATTTTTCACTTGCTTTAAAATACGTTGTATCATTCCAGTTTGCTACCGGTAATTTGCATTGGTCTATTACATCTTGAATCATGCCTTCTAAACCCATTTTTCTTCCATCATCAGGCGAATAAATACGGCTGATGCCATATTGATGTAGTTCATCAATTTCTGCAGGCAGGATGGTGCCACCGCCTCCGCCAAATATTTTTATATGCCCGCAACCGCTTTTATCCAACAGGTCTTTCATGTATTTAAAAAATTCAACATGGCCACCCTGGTAACTTGTAATAGCAATACCATGGGCATCTTCTTCTATAGCACATTCTACAATTTCATGTACACTACGATTGTGGCCCAGGTGAATAATTTCTGCCCCTTTACTTTGTAATATCCGGCGCATAATATTAATGGCGGCATCGTGTCCATCAAATAATGATGCCGCAGTTACAATTCTTACTTTTAAATGATTGTGTTCACTCATTTTTAATTTTTATGAAGCTTATGCTTATTTGTGACCCTAAATATGTGTACCGATACTTGCAAAATTACAGATAAAGGGCTGCATTTAATAAACTGCTACTTTTTCTGCTTTTTCAATTTTCCAGGGTCTATTACCATACCGGCGCTAAAATTAAAACTCCGGGCATCTACAAACTTATGATTTAATAAAAGGCTGGCTCCCAATTGATATTCCAGCATGATACCCGGTAATTTTTTAAAAGAGAAATTATTTACAAATGCCGGCTCCCAAAATAACACAGCGCCATGAGACAGGTTATCTAAAAAATAATTAGATAATTCTGTATTTGTATAATCTGTTTTTATTTTGGTAAAACATAACATCGAAATACGTTGAGAAAGCGCCGCATGCATGTATTTCTTATTATAAAAAATAAGTGCTGGTTGTAAATATCCTTTTATAACGCTGCTGTTATGAAAATGGGTTGTAAAGGGCAAACTGATTGAATAACTTTGCTCATGTATGATAAATTTTCCAATACCGATACCTGTAAATATTTGTAATAATAAAGTACCATCGGCAGATAGTTTCTTTGTATAACCCAATCCTGCTTCTATTAAATTTCTTTTATAATTTAATTTATTACTATCTGTAGCCGTAAAGCCGGCGCCTCCGCTATTGTTTTCTTTTCGGTAAAAAAAGGAAGCTTGCAAGCTCCATTTTTCACTTAATGCATAAGCGCCTTGAGCATCTATACCAATACTTTTATTTTTTGCAGGTTCTGTAAAGAGCAGGCTGGTACGTTTGTTTCCAAAAAAATTAAGGGAAGCATTTACACCCAGCTTGGCATCTCCCTTTCGATGAAATATAGGTACATTATGTGCTGCCGGGCTGTACACATAGCGGGGGCTATAGCAAGATGCGAAAAACAATAAACAAATTAAATAAGCTATTTTTTTCATTGCATCAAAAAAGTAAGCGCTGCAAATTCATCAATACTGATTTGCTCGGCACGCTTATTAAAAATATCCTGCTGAAGTACATCGGGCATAAATAAGCTTTTAACGGCATTGCGCAAAGTTTTTCTCCGCTGATTAAAAGCTGTTTTCACCAATAGGATATATTTTTTATCTGATTTATAGGCTAATTGTTTTTCTTTTCGCCGTAACTTAATAACGCCACTCATTACTTTAGGTTCGGGCGTAAAAGAGGATGGAGGAACATCAAACAAATATTCAATATGGTAATAGGGTTGTATTAATGCACTTAATACCCCATAGGTTTTGCTACCGGGCGCTGCGGCGGCCCGTTGCGCTACTTCTTTTTGAAACATACCGATAATTACAGGTAGCTGGTCTTTCCACTCAAGGGCTTTAAATAAAATTTGAGAAGATATATTGTATGGAAAATTTCCAATAAGAATAAAGGACTCCTGAAAGGGCATTTCCATATCTAAGAAATTTTGATGGATGATCTTATCTTTTAAAACCGGAAATTTTATATGCAGGTAGTCAACCTTTTCTGCATCTAACTCTACTGCTTTAAATTCAATACCTGGTATGGATAATAAACTTTTAGTGAGGGCACCACCGCCGGGGCCAACTTCCAGCAAACGTGTAAATTTTTCTTGCTGAAGGGTTTTTACAATATTAGCAATGATGGATTCATCTTTAAGAAAATGTTGCCCCAAAGCTTTTTTGAGCGTGTACATATTGCAATTTAATACATAAAAATGGGAGTAAAGCACAATAGAAAGGCGCTGCCCGGGGGCAGCGCCTTATCATTTTCCAGCACGGAACTAAATATTATTCTGCACGCAAGATTAGTTTTTTTGTAAGCAGCGCATTTTCAAGCGCTACTTGTAAACTATAGGTTCCTTTTGCAAAACGGGCAAGATTTGAGATTTGAACATTGTTTGATCCTTTTTCAAATTTTTGTTTTTGCAATAACACTACTTTTCCCAGGTTATCTATTAAGCGAATGGTACCTACAAATTGTTTTTCAGAAGCTACATGAATAATTACAAAATCATGTGCAGGGTTAGGGCTGATGGTCATTTCAGCATGAGGTTTCAATAACCGAACAATGTCTATATTGCTGTATGTAACCTCACCGGTTTTAGCGGTAACCTTTATCCTGTAAAAAATAATAGTACTATAAATTTCAGTAATATTATCAACAGTATTGAATGATATACTTTCATTTACAGGTACTTCTGCATTGGATAAATAAACGCTCATGAAATTCACATTATCTGTACTTCTTTGCACTTCTACTGAACCAATTTTTGCTGATGTTAAAATATTCCAGTTTAGTAACACCTGGTCATTTGTTTGAAGCGTAGCATTAAAGTTTAGCATTTGTACCGGTAGCACATACCCAATATACCTCCAGTCCCTATCCGTTTGTGCAGGATTAAATTTCTGTACTGTACATCTTGATCCCGGAACGGGGTCTCCGGAAGTGGAGCCACCATTGCCCATATTATACGATGTGCCTTTAAAATATTTTGTACTTACGTTTAGGGAATCAAAACGATCATCCAGCCCATCATCATCAGCATCGGTGAGTAATAAAGTTACATTCTCATCACCCATCCCATTGAAATTATAATCATTCCCTTCATAAATATCCAATGCACCGTCATTATCAGTATCCAGGTCTTTGTAATCGGGTGTACCATCCCCATCTTTATCATAAGGAATGATTCCAGATCCACCATAGGTATTATTATATGGTGTAAGATCATAGGCATTATCAATACCATCGTTATCTATATCTAAATAAGTTGGCAATTTGTATCCGGCAGTACTTTGGCCTTCTATATTATCCGGGATACCATCATCATCACTATCAATATCCAGGTAATCGGGTTTGCCCCTTCCATCAGTGTTTGTTAATACCAATGAAACCATATTGTTTACTGCAATACTCCATCCATCAGCCCCTTTAGCCCCATCAATAAAGCCGTTAAAATCTGTGTCGGGGAACCCTGCTTCTACTACGTCAACAATACCATCTCCGTCACTATCCAAATCATAGGGATTGGGGCGGCCATCACGGTCCATATTTTTTTCTGGATAGCTATCTGCTTTACCATCATTATTTACATCTGGCCCGGTATGCAATAATGCATTTGCCAGTAAAATATTATCAGAAATACCATCACCGTTTACATCTACAAAACCATCAATGATACCATCATTATTTACGTCTGCACCAAATACTTCTACTACATCCGGTATGCCATCATTATCACTGTCCCTGTCAATTGCGTTAGCAACACCGTCGCCATCCAGGTCAATGCTTCCCAATCCTACACCTGAATTATACGCCCCGGTATTATTATTATCTACATTTTGGCTTAAGCCGTCATTATCCGTATCAGTATAATTATCAATTTTTCCATCTCCGTTTACATCTACACCACCCGCTTCCACTACATCAGGAATGCCATCATTATCGCTATCCAGGTCAAGCATATTGATGATGCCATCAAGGTCCATATCAAAGCGATCATCCACGCCATCGCCATTTACATCTATCCTGCCGGGGAAATTAGTATCTAAGTAGTTGGGTATTCCATCTCCATCGCTATCGCCATCGGCCTGAAAATTATCATTGATAAAATCATTGTTATTATCAACAAAACCAGGATATGCCGGGTCAAAAGCATTTATTATTCCATTTCCATTATGATCTGCAAAAGCAGCTGGCATATAGCTTTCTACATAATCAGGAATACCATCTTTGTCTTTATCAATATCACAAGAAATGAAGATGGTAACCGGAACGCAGGGAGTTACATTACAATCGCCGGTTGCCCGTACATAATAAGTAGTAGGTGTAGAAGGTGTAACCACTAGTGTTGGGTTAGTGCCTATAACAGTAGAACCACAGGAACCGGAGAACCATTCCCAGTTGGCATTTGTACCTAAGGTACCGCCTACCTGGCTTAATGTTACCGCTATACCAGCACAAATGTTGTCTTTATTTTTACTGGCACTCGTAGGATCTACAGAAGGATATTTTGCTACCAATAAAATAGCAGGCGAAGCAAAACGACAATTTGTATTTCCGATATTGCCAGTTGCCGCTACCAATACCCTATAATACTTTCCGGTATTGGCAAGTAATACAGGATTTATTACATAGGTAGCGGATGTAGCACCCCCTATATTTGCCCATGGCCCTGCCGCTGCAGGCGCTACCTGCCATTGATATTCTTTGGTACCAGGCAACGCAGCTGGATCGCTTAAGCTACTGCTAAATGTTGCTGTTTGGCCAATACATCCCGATATTGTGTTGATATTTACTACCGGTGTAGGATCGCATGAGCCAAATTGTATATCATCAATTACCACATCGTTACCACAACCTCCGGGCGCATCATTAATTAATTCAATAATTAGCTGTGTATAGGATGCGGGTGCCAGGAATCTTAAACCATATTGTTGCCATGCACTTGTAGTAATATCGACCGTAGAGGTTTCTGTAATAATTAACCCGGAAACGCCTTCCCTAATTCTCATTTTGATACGAGGATACCGGAAGCCCCCAAATGCATTACAAACTGTTTCATAATTAGCATTACCTGGGAAGGCAGCATAAAATGAAAGTGAATATTGCTGATTGGCACAGGTACTTGTATAAAATGATGCTTTATACATAGTAGTATTAGCGGCATCGGCATTTACCACCAGCATCCTGCCATTGGCATTACCCGTATGATCTGTTAAGTGAATGAAGTTTGCATTATTTGCATTGTAAGCATCATTTGTAATGGTATATCTTTCTGCAGGCAACGGTTGCGTAAGGGCCGAGGTATATAAACTAGTACCAGTAGCGAGGAATACAATAGGTGGTACCACAGGTGCGGGTATGACTGCTACCAAACCAGTACCTGCTCCAAATGTTTGTGTATATAATACATTCGTTAAGGTTAAACAGGGAGGTGTAATAGCAGGTACCGTTATTAATAAAGGTGTTGGTTGATCTTCGCCCACATCATCTGGTTTATCATTGCTATTCAAATCAGGGTTTGAACCATTGGTAGAAACATCTCTTAGGTTATCTCCAAATAAATTTACCGCCGTAGTAGTAGCTGAATTATTATATACGATACCAGGTAAAATATTTGATATCCTGCATTTAATTTGTATGGTAATGGTATTTTGGCCGGGTATATTTGAAAGTGTACCGCCCGGCGTAAGTAAATTAAATTTACCAGCCGTTTTCCCATCAAAAGCAGCATTTCCTGTGATACCTGCCGGAGCTGTAAAGGATATAATGGAAGCGCTGATATTATTTGCCAGGCCATTTATATTATTTAAGGTATCATAAGCCTGTACGTTGCTCACGGGTGTGCCACCAAAATTCTTTATCACTAATTCATACACTACATCATAAGTGTTACCTGACACATTGGTAACAGATACCAACTTTTTTGCAGCGCCGATACCTGTGGGGATATTCGTCATATCTGCCGAAGTAAAATTATCAGTGCTGGTAATGGTGTTTAATGCTCCAGTTAAGATATCAATTTCACGGTGAAAGCTATTACAAACTGAACTTGCACGAATACTACCTACTAATTTACCGCTAGCATAGGCAAGCCCTACCAGGTTATTGCCTGAACCAAAATTTAAAGTATCAATAAAAGTAGCAACAAGTGGGTTAGCTGTTGCATAATCCTGCCAGTTTACGGTGAAATATTTATTATCAAAAACAGCAAGCATTTGTTTACCTGGCGTCATTACCACGTCTCCACTCTGACGATAAATATATCTTGGCCCAAAATTGATATGCCTGGATGGCCCTAAGGTATTTGTTGAGAAATCAACCTGTTGCAATTCCATATCATATACACCTGAATTTCTGAACCAATAATCACCTAAATTATCATAAGCACGTATAAAACGGGCATTGGCACCTCCTGCATCGTAATAAGCAAATGCAGGATTACCGTCAGCAATAACCATAGAAGCATATTGACCCATATTACCGGATGTTTCAGGTGTTATTTCAGGCCCCCAGGCCGTACCATTTGCATCGGTAGCTCTTATATATTTTATATCCTGGTTCGTTACATTATAATATCCTATTGCAGGGTTACCATTTACTGTTGTCAGGGTAGTATATTGGCCTGTATTGCCTGTTGTTGCCAAAGATATTGGGCTACCCCAGGCTGTACCATTGGCATCATTAGCACGTACATAAAGTAAATCAGCATTTGCTACATTATAATAAGAAATAGCGGGGTTACCATTAATAACAGCCAATGAACTAAATTGACCGATATTACCAGCAGTTGTTACAGATACAGGCGCCGACCATGCAGTACCTGAGGTATTTGTTGCCAGGATATATCTTAAATCGCCATTGGTAGCATCATAATATGATATAGCGGGATTACCGCTCACAATTGCCATACTCGGATATTGACCTGTAGTTCCGCCTGCATCTAAAACTTGGGGCGCAGCCCAGGCTGTACCATTGGCATCAGTTGCCCTTACGTATTTTAGGTCTCCATTGCTGGCATCATAATAAGCAATTGCCGGGTTGCCATTTACAACAACCAAAGTTGCATATTGGCCTACATTGGTAGCTCCCGGAGGATCATCTACTACTACAGGAGTACCCCAGGCTGTACCATTGGCATCCGTTGCCCTTACATACATTAACCTTACATTGGTAACATCATAATAAGCAATTGCCGGGTTGCCATTCACTACCGCTAAAGAAGCATATTGGCCAATATTTCCTGTGGAAGTAACAGTTATCGGGTTCGTCCAGCTTACACCCCGTGCATCATTAGAGCGGCAATAACGAAGATCTCCGTTTGTTGCATTGTAATGTGCTGTTGCAGGCTTACCATTTACAATGGCAGCAGATAAATATTGACCTACAGTACCGGTAACATCATAACTAAATGCAGGAACGCCAGTGGTATCCACAAAATTTATTTGATATCCATATCCTGTAGATGGATCGAACTCTATACCAGCTACCAATTGGTTGTCAAAAATCTGGTAGATGGGTAAAGCAGCTCCATTAGGACATACGGTAGGAAGCCAACGATACATATTGGTGGTGTACTGGCCACTGGATGCAGTAATTTGTGCAAAATATAAATAACCATCAAATTGATTAAACTGTATGGTTGCCAGGTTATCAGAAAACCCCGGACTGGCCAGGTTTGGTTTACAATTTGAACGATGACTTAATATATTGGTTAAGTCATTGTAATTATAATATTTCAAAGAGTCCCGGTTGTTACTACAAGGTGAACCAATACCTACCGGTATTGATATAATAGCCGGTTGCGCAAAGGATACATTTGTTGCAAGCAGGCAGATAGCACACAACATAAGTATTACGAGCCTTTGAAAAGAATTTTTTGTTACCGAATTATTTTTCATAAACAGGATGTTTGTTAGGATATAAATGATTAAGCTATCTGAGTACTATTATTTTCTCAACCATTTTATCTTTATTTTCATTTTCAATTTCTACATAATAAATACCATTTGCCAAATTGCTTACATCCACTTTTAATTTACTATTAGACGAAATGTTTTTCCTTCCTTGTTTCATCATGAGTTGTCCCCTGGTATCTAAAATTTTTATTGTTACTAAACTGGCATTTAGTTCATTGCTGTTTATTAAAATAAAATCTTTTGCAGGGTTGGGCGCTATGGTATATAACGAGTTGTTTTTACTATTTATCACGATTGTTTTAGTATAAGAACGGCTATCATTCCGGTCTATAATTTTGATCCTGTAATACAGGATACCTAAAGGAACATTATGATCGGTATAAGTGAATTCATTCATGCCATGTGGATCTAATTGAGTTCCGATTTTATTAAAGTTGATACCATCATTACTTCTTTCTACCTCAAATGATGCATAATCATTTGCCTGGTTAATGTGAAGCAGCAGGTTTACATCTTTATTTACTTTATTGCCCGAAAAATCAACGATACTTGTCGCTAGTGGTAATAGCGCTGCACTCTTTGTAAAAGTTCCAGTAGCTAATACTTCATAATAATCATCAAAAGAAACCGAATTAGGAACAAATGAAAGTGGGAGCTGAATAGTAGTAGATCCATTTATTTGTACCACGCCATCATTTAAAAGTAACAGGGATCCTTCTTTATCAAAAATCACAATCGTAGTATCTTTTGTAGGTGCAGTGGTTTTCCTAACTCTTACTACAATGGGTAAATCAAAATGAGAATTATAATTGCCGTATGTTGTTTGCGGCATTTTTAGAATCAAATTAGTTCCTGAATTATTCCATAATGCGCCACTATATTGTGCATATCCTCTTTTGGTAAGCCAATCATCAAACATTTCAGAAAGGTCCAGGCTCGTCATTGCCTGCATGTGCCGTTGCATATCATCATTGCTGGCGTTTCCATATTTTAATAATGGGTCATTTTGATAATTCTTTAAAGCCTGGAAAAATTTTGCATCTCCCAATGTTTTTCTAAGCATACTTACAAACATGGCCCCTCTCTCATACACATATACCGAAGGATTAAAAATGGTCATAATATCAGCCGTATCATATTGTAAAATAGGCTCTGCCTGGTAACTGGCACTAGTAGCTGTTGATTTAATACTGCTTCTATAAGAAGAAACGGTAGTAGTTACATACGGATCCGGGGTTTTAAATTCCAGGTAAACCACTTCACTATACCTGGCAAAACTTTCATTGAGCCAGATATCTCGCCAGCTTCCACAAGTAACTGCAGCGCCAAACCATTGGTGGCCCAGTTCGTGCGCAATTACATCCCAATCATTTGTTGCATTATAAGTACTGGGGTTCATGCCACTAAAAGTGTTATGCTCCATTCCGCCGCCAAAACCAAAACTATAATTACCATATTTTTCAGTTTTATAAGGATAATCTCCAAATTTATCGCTGAATACTGTAAGCATATCCGCAGTTCTGTCAAGTGCTATCGCTGCGGAAGCAGTATTCCCTTCGGGGAATATTAAATTATATAACTCCATATTGGTACCTCCAATATTTACCAATGTAGGTGTTGATGGATATTGCACATAGTTTGCAACCCCCACTGCTACCTGGTAAGAAGAAATTGGATACCTATGTTTCCAGGTAGTAATTTTTGTATTTGGATTGATGGTAACCTCACTGATTCTTTTACCATTTGCAGCAACCGTAAATGCACTCGGTGTACTTACAATAATATCTACTGAATCAGCTTTATCACTTACATTTAAACTTTTACAAGGCCACCAGGTATAGGCAGAATAAGGTTCAGATAAAGTATAAATATAATTTTTAACCGGGGAACCATGTGTTGATTTTACAAAACCGGTTCCATTACTAAAACCGGGGGTAATAGGTGGTATGCCTTTATAATAAATTTTTACAGAATCTAAAGTTCCTGCATTTACAATAGTTGGGATAGATATCTTTAAGGTATCTGCTTGTTTTACCACACCGGAAGAAAGTTTCACAGATTTGTAAATAACAGAATCACATAATAATGCCGAAGCAAAATCTAGTGTAATTTTATTGAAATTAGGATTCAATGTTTTGAAGTACATGGTAACGGCTCCCTTTACATATTTTCCAATAGAGGTATCGGGGTTTAGCCTTAATTCTAACCGATAGTATTTTACATCATAATCTTCGCCATTGGTTAAATTATTTGATAGCTGCCCTACTTTAAATGCATGGTAGGCATTCATTTCACGTTCAACTAATTCATTGTGCTTGCTTGAATTTTGAGCAAAACCCAACTGGGCTGTAAAGATTAAGGAGATTACCAGTAATAAATTTTTCATTTTTGCTGAATTGTATTGGATTTTTAGGTATTTGAATATATATAACGTAATAATTTTTAAGATATTGTGATTATATATATCATTATGAATCAACTAATAATAGACAAACTGCAAGCTGGGATATAGGCGGTAATAAATTGTTGTTGCCAACAATTAGAAACAAGTATATATATTATATAAATTTATCTGTGATTATGAAATGCTTTTATAAGTTTATTTCAATTTCACTCATCCTTTGATTTTTCCTGGCAGGATCAGTGAATTCTATATGAATAACACCTTTTGAAAAATCAATTCCGGGAATATTATTTAAAGGCAATGAGATGTTCCTAAATGGATTGGGTGTATATACAGCAACACCTCTCATTAATGCAATTTCAATTGGCTTTTCGCCGGGTAATACATAATTTACTTTTATATCACCATAAATTGAGAAATTACCTGACCGGTTAATTTTAAATTGTATGGAAGGACCGGCTATAGTTCCGGCTTTTATAAAGTGAGCCCCGGACAATGAAGCAGATACATTAGCTTCCCCAATATGAATGATAGTGGCAATAGAAATTCCATAAACCGGTTTTATGCTTACCGTAATACCCGTATCGTTATTG
>Ga0138256_10000608_pt1 | contig 39254 bp, 33 predicted proteins | sample KNB2016incub_MG_FD_105486 | JGI IMG/M metagenome (GOLD analysis project Ga0138256, IMG submission 105486) | Active sludge microbial communities from wastewater in Klosterneuburg, Austria - KNB2014incub_MG | ecosystem: Engineered > WWTP > Activated sludge > Unclassified | place: Austria... | reverse complement strand
TTGAAAAAAAGATTTCTATAAACCCCGTGCTGCATTCATTTCAACTGACAGTAAATGAATACTCAATTCCTCATGATTACATTGAAAGTTTTTTTGAAAGTATGAAAATGGATATTTACAGTAACTATTATGACAGGGAAAATTATGATAAATATGTTTATGGTTCTGCGGAAGTCGTCGGACTTATGTGTCTGAAGATATTTTGTCACGGTAATGACAGACTGTTTGAAGAACTGAAGGAACCTGCGCGGGCGCTGGGTTCGGCATTTCAGAAAGTTAACTTTCTCAGAGATATTAAAAATGATCTGTCCGAAAGAAAAAGGATCTATCTTCCGGGCGCTGAAAACAGTACTTTTATAAATCAAAAAAACAAACAGCTTCTTGAGGAGGAGATTGAGAAAGAATTTTCAATTGCGTTAAGCGGCATAAAAAGACTTCCTGATAATTCATGTATTGCTGTATACTCTGCATATCAATATTATTACAAGCTTTTTGAAAAAATAAAAAAACTGGAAGTAGAGGATTTGTTCCTGAACAGGATCAGTGTATCAAATTATACTAAAGTATTTTTGCTTCTGAAAAATACCGTCAGATTAAAATTATCACTGTTTGTCTGAATGAGCGTTTACTTGTTAATAAATATTTTCATAATCATCATTCCGCTGATTATGAGTTTCGAAAAAAAGATCTGCTTTATTAAAAAACTTCCGGCTGTAATAATATCAATAATATCAGTCGGGATTTTTTTTATTGCATGGGATATCAGTGCGACGGAAAAAGGTGACTGGAGCTTTAATCCGGAATTTGTATCCGGCTTAAAAATCGGCGGACTGCCTTATGAGGAAATACTTTTTTTTATAACAGTACCTTACAGTATATTATTTATTTATGAAAGTCTCAGGCTATATATAAAAGAGAAGACTTATGATATAAATAGAATGCTGCTATTGACAGGTATGATCATCTTTGCAGGTGCTTCCTATTTCTTTATAAATTTAAACTATACTTCAAATGTAATGACAGCAATGCTTATTGTTTTACTGGTTGCGCTGTTATCCGGAAGAACGTTTGGAATTACAAATGTATTACTGATTACACTTCTTGTTTCGTTCATTCCTTTTATAATTGTAAACTATTTTCTGACATCACTTCCTGTGCTGATATATAATCCGGAAGCTATAACAGGTATAAAGTTTATAACCATACCGGCTGAAGATTTTTTCTATTCATTCTCAATGATAAGCGCATGGCTAATGATCTATTCAATTTTAATAAAGAGTAAGTTATTAAGTAAATAAGACTGACATTTCTGGAAATTATCATATTCATAATATTATCTGTCGTTCCGGTTTATTCATTCATCGTTTCTCTGATAAATCTTTTCACGGCGCCGTTTCTGAGTTCGGAAAATTCAAAAGTAGAAAATGATCTGGTCTCTTTACTTATCCCGGCGCGAAATGAAGAATGTAATATTGAAAAGTGTTTAAGAAGTGTAATGATTCAATCATATTCAAACATTGAAATAATTGTATATGACGATTCATCTTCTGACAGCACGCTTGAGATTATTACAAAAATCTCCAGTGAAGATAACAGATTAAAAATATTGAACGGCGTTCAGCTGCCTGAAGGATGGCTTGGAAAAAACCACGCTTGCTGGAAATTATCACAGCAATCTTCAGGAAAATATCTGCTGTTTATTGATTCAGATGTAATTCTGGAAAGTAATGCCGTTGCCTCAGCAGTTTCTGAGATCAAAAATAAAAATGCCGATCTGCTTTCTGTGTTTCCGAAACAGCTTATAAAAACTTTCGGCGAGAACGCTGTAGTTCCGTTTATGAACTGGCTTTTGCTTTCTTTCCTGCCTGTAAGGTTAGTCTCGTCTCCTAAGTATAAAAATTTTGCCGGGGCAAATGGTCAGTTTATTTTATGGAAAAAAGATACTTATGTTAAAACCGGAGGACATTCTGCTGTAAAGAATGAAATAGTCGAAGACATTGAAACAGCGAGATACCTGAAAAAAAACGGTTATAAAATTCTCTTATTGATGAGCAATGATCTGGTATCCTGTAGAATGTATAATAATTTCAACGAAGCAGTAACCGGGTTCTCGAAGAACATTTATCCTGCATCCGCAATGCCGGCATTATTTTTTATTTTAAATGTCCTGTTTCTTGTGTTATCAAATCTCGTTCCTTTTATTCTAATGTTTTATTATGAATATTTTATTTTTGTTTCATTGCTGATAATATTAGAGAGGATTGCTGTTTCACATACCAGCTCGCAGAATGTTTTAATTAACATAATTCTGCATCCCATTCAAATGATAATGCTTTTGTACATTAGCGTGAGATCGGTATATCAGACAAAGACAGGGAAATCTGTATGGAAGGACAGAAAACTGTGAGTGATAGATCAAAAGCCGCAATTATTTATATAATTTATATAGTCGGCATTGCAGGTCATTTATCAGATGCGGCAAGAGCTTCTATGATAACTCTGACTCCTTATGTATTGATTATAACGGGATTTCTAATCCTTATATTTTCAAAGGTATTCAATAATAAAAAATTCTTGATATGGTTTCTAATTTCATATCTCATAACATTGCTTTTAGAGATTGCCGGTATCAGGACAGGACTTATATTCGGAGAATACATATACGGAGATGTTCTGGGATTCACTATAGCCGGTGTTCCTTTGATAATCGGCTTTAACTGGATATTTGTTATTTTGGGCGGAATAGGGATTGGGTCGAAAATTTCCGGAAACAAAATCAGTATTGCCGTGATTGCAGGAATAACAGCGGTGATATTTGATTATGTACTTGAGCCGGCTGCGGTAAGATTAAATTACTGGAGCTGGTTATCAGGGGAAATTCCTCTGCAGAACTATCTTGCCTGGTATTTAATTACATTCCTTATTTCTCTGATGTTCAGTTTATTTAAAATTAATATAAGTTTTAAATTCTTTATACACTATATTATCGCGCAGTTCATTTTCTTTCTGATTCTAAATTCGGCATAAAAAAAAAGCGGATAAATCTCCGCTTTATAAAACTCATTTTCTTACTGACTCATTATATTCTGTCATGAAAATTTTACAAATATTATTACAACGCTCACTAACAATAACAGAATATATACAAGAGTCAGAATAAATTTTCTTGATTTCTTTTTACTGGAGATCTTTCTTTCATAGGAAACATAACTTTTTGAATAGTCCCCTGCGCTGGGATCCCATTTATAGCTATTCTTAACTTTTTCTAAATCCATAATTTAATTTACTTTTTAAAAATATGTTTTTCAACTCTTTATAACTACTGCAAAAAATTTATAATTTATAATAGCTTTGCAGACTCCTGACGCCTGTCTTTCCTTTTTTAATCCGCGAAATTCCTTCAGCAAATGACTGAGCTGCAGATAATGTCGTAATGAATGGAATTTTATGCTGCACTGCAGTCCATCCTATAGAGTACTCATCAAACCTCGACTCAGCTCCCAGAGGCGTATTAATCACGATCTGGATCTCCCCGTTCTTTATTCTATCCACTATATTTGGTCTTCCTTCATTCACCTTGAATACTGATTCGGATTTTATTCCGTTCTTATTGAGAAATGCTGATGTTCCGGAAGTTGCTATTACTCCGAAGCCCAGACGAATGTATTCGTTAATTATTTCGATGGTCTTTGGTTTTTTATCGTTTTCATTTACGCTGATAAAAATATTTCCTTTTACCGGAACCGGTGAACCTGTTGATTCCTGAGCCTTTGCAAGCGCTTCTCCGAATGTCATTCCTATTCCCATCACTTCTCCGGTCGATCTCATTTCCGGCCCGAGAAACATTTTCACTTTAGGAAATTTCTGAAACGGGAAAATTGATTCCTTTACACCTATGTATCCAATTTCTTCAAAACTTTTTAATCTGAATTCTTTCAGTTTTCTTCCCGCTATAATTTTTGCGGCGATCATGACGACAGGAATTCCCGTGGTCTTGCTTACAAACGGCACTGTCCGCGACGCTCTTGGATTTGCTTCCAGTACATAGACAATATTATCTTTCACTGCAAACTGAATATTTAACAATCCAATTACATTCAATGCCAGCGCAATTTTTTTTGTGTACTTTTTGATCTCATCAAGATTTTTTTTGTTAATCGAGATCGGAGGAAGAATGGAAGTGCTGTCGCCTGAATGAATTCCCGCCTCTTCTATATGCTGCATTATACCGGCAATGTATACATCTTCTCCGTCGCAGATTGCATCGACATCAATTTCTCTGGCTTCCTCGAGAAATTTATCAATTAATACCGGATGATCTTTTGAAACTTCCTTTTCATCTCTGAAAAAATTATTTACCTGTTCATCGCTGTAAACTATCTGCATCGCTCTGCCGCCAAGTACATATGAGGGACGCATTAAAACCGGGTAACCGATTTTATTGGCAGTCTTCTTTGCTGTTTCAGGATTTGTTCCGGTACCGTATTCGGGTTTTGGAATGTCAAGTTTATCCAGAAGGTTCCCGAATTTTTTCCGGTCTTCTGCAATGTCAATATTTTCCGATGAAGTGCCCAGTATCTTTAGTCCGTTTTTCTCAAGCTCTTTGGAAATTTTTAAAGGAGTCTGGCCACCGAAGCTTACAATAATTCCTTTTAAATTTTTTTCATAATGAACTATGTTCAGCACATCTTCCGTTGTCAGCGGTTCGAAAAAAAGCTTATCAGTAATATCATAATCCGTTGATACAGTTTCCGGATTACAGTTTATCATAATGGTCTCAAACCCTTCCTCTCTCAGGGCTTTCACGCATCTGACACAGCAGTAATCAAATTCTATTCCCTGCCCGATCCTGTTAGGTCCGCCTCCAAGTATTATAATCTTTTCCCTGTCGGAAGATACATTCTCATTAAATTTTTCATAAGTTGAGTAATGATAAGGTGTGCCGGATTCAAACTCCGCTGCACAAGTATCTACAGTTTTGTAGACAGGAATAATTCCGTTTGCGAATCTGAATTTTCTTACCTCTTCTTCAGTCGTCTTTAAAATGACAGCAAGCTGTTTATCAGAAAATCCGTTCTTCTTTGCTTTTAATAATAATTCCTTACTGATTTTTTTCATTAACTGTTTTGTTTGAAATACTTTCTTTCAGGATTTTATCAAGATAGAAATCATTTATGCCGAATTCACTTTTAATAAAATCAGTTTCATCTTCCGATTTAATTTTTTTTGAAGGATTCTTAACTGCAGCGATCATTGTGTTTCTTGCAGTATGATCTGTTGAAACGAATTCAAATACTCTCGTATCATAGCCGTATTTTTCTAGTGTCATTGCGCGCAGTCCGTCAGTAAGCATAACTGCAAGTCGTTCCTCATGTATCCCGTAGTCAAATATCCCTTTAAGCTTTTCGGGAACAGTCATTTTTTTTCTTACATATTTCTGACAGCATGGAGCGAGTACGATTATTTCCGATTCAGCTCCGAGAGCTTTCTTAATGGCATCATCAGTAGCCGTGTCGCATGCATGTAACGCAGTAGTAATGTCAGTTTTTTCTAATTCCGTGTCAAATATATTTCCGTTAATAAATTCCAGTCCGGTGAAACCGCATTTCACCGCGAACCCGTTTGATAATTCTGTCAGCTCCCGGTTTTGCTCAATTCCCTTCACAGTTACATTTTTATTTAATACGTTTTTGAAATGATCATACATTGCAAAGGTGAGGTAACTTTTACCCGAACCCATATCGGTGATACATATGTTTTCCTTTTCAAATATTCCTGAGGATTTAAAAATTGAATCCATAGTTTCTATGAATTTATCTACTTGTCTGAATTTATCATACATTCCCGCTTTTACACTTCCGTCTTCTGACGTAATTCCGAGCAGGTGAAAATATTCAGCTTCCGGATTTACTTTTCTTACTTTTTGTCTGTTATGTTCCTTTACTTCAGGATCATTATAGGAGGGTTTCTTTATATGAAATGAAGGCACTCTTTTTTTAGAGTGATCTATAGTGTAATCTTTTTTTGTAGTAAATAATGTTCCGCTTAAGAAATCATTTCCAGTTACATCTTCCGCCAGCTTAATTCCCTGTTCAATTTCAAAATTCTTAACTACATCCTTTGTATTATACCTGAAATTAAAAGATAGTCTTTCACCGTCTTTTAAATTAATTCTGTTCACAATTATTTTCTGAAACTCCTTATCATCACCGCGGTACTTTCCGAACTGCAGTTTTACAAATGAATTATCAGAAATGCTTTTCCTTAATTCGCTGATAAATTTTTCTTTTTCAGAAGTCATGGTTTAGTGTCCGTTACTTTTATACAATCAGATATTTCCTTAGCTCTTCTTCTCAGTACATTTATTTCCGAATCGGTTTCATCCCATGTGAGAGCAACTCCCATTCTCCTGTGCATTTTAGCCGAGGGCTTTCCGAATATTCTAATATCAGAGTTTTTAAATTTAAGCGCGTTATCAAGTCCTTTATATCCCGGTGATGAGGATATTATTTTTTCAGAAAGAATGACAGAGCTCGCACCAGATCTCTGTAGTGTAATCTCATTTATTGGTAAACCGAGAATCGCTCTTAAGTGAAGTTCGAATTCATTTATATTCTGAGTATCGGCAAGAGTTACCATTCCTGTATCATGCGGTCTTGGTGAAAGCTCGGAAAAATATACTTCATCTTTTCCTATAAAAAATTCCACTCCCCAGATTCCGTAACCTGTAAGAGATTCCGTTACTTTACCGGCAATATCCCGGGCTTTTTGTAAAAGAGTTTCAGAAATATAAGCAGGTTGCCAGCTTTCCTGATAATCGCCGCGCTCCTGTCTGTGACCGATCGGCGGACAGAATAAAGTTACACCTGATCTTTGAGTAACCGTTAGCAAAGTGATTTCCGACTGAAAGTCAATAAATTCTTCTATGATGACTTCATTGAAATCACCTCTGCTGTTCGAAGAAGCATTGTCCCAGGCAGATTGCAATTCACTTTCGTTTTTTACATAAGATTGTCCTTTACCGGAAGATGACATCAGAGGTTTTATCACACACGGGAAACCGATTCTTATAGCAGCGTTACGGAGTTCATCAAGTGAAGCGGCATATTCGTATTTTGCAGTTCTTAAACCGAGTTCTTTTGCAGCAAGGTCACGAATTTCTTTTCTATTCATGGTAAAATTAGCAGCTTTAGCGCTCGGTACTACAGCAATTCCGGATTTTTCATAATCATACAGTCTTTCAGTCCTGATAGCTTCGATTTCCGGAACAATAATATCGGGCTTATGTTTTTCAACTATTCTGTCGAGTTCATTTCCGTCAAGCATATTAATAATTTCCCGTTCATCCGCAACCTGCTGCGCAGGTGCATTAAAATATGAATCAACAGCAATCACATACTGTCCAAGTCTTTGTGCGGCTATAGTAAATTCTTTTCCGAGTTCACCTGATCCGAGTAGTAAAATCTTTTTTATCAAGAGTTGATAATTAATGAGATTTGGATTTTAATTTTGCCCTGAACATAGACTTAACGCCATTTCCTTTTATTATGTCTCTGACAGCTTCATTATCAGCGATAGCCTGCCATTCGGTAACGCGATTATCTCTTACCTTTGCTCGCCATGCGGCCGGAATTTTAAATTTATCATGATGAACGGGATCTTCCGAATCAAATGTACCGACTGCAAATCCAAACAATCCTACAGTATCGTCAGTTAGTAATGTATTTGAAACCTGAATTTCATAATTGGGAAACCATTTTAGAAATATTTTCCATGCATTGATCATTTCCTTTTTGCCTTTAATAACCATACCGAGCGAATCAATAAAGATATGATCATCGGACATAAACTCCGCTAGTCCGTCAATGTCATGATGATTAATTTTATTTACATAAGAAATTACTGTATCCAGAATTTCAGAAGGCAGGTTTCTCATTGTATGTTCTGTATCAGATTGTTTACCGAGATAGAAAGGAACAAAAGGAGTTTCAACAATTTTGTTTCTGACCTTTTTAACTGAGTAAGCTGTTACATCAGGTCTTGAAGTAACTACCCTTAAAATTTTATTACCTAAATAATGAACCGCAGCACCGTCTTCCGCTCCGACTCCGTTTCCTATTGTGCCTTCAAGAATTAGTTTATGAAATGATTTTTTAAGTTCGACTTTATCATCATAATGCGGGCAAAAACTTCCTTCTAGCAAACCTAGACAAGGCAGACGTGTAAGAACACCCGGGGACGGATTAGTGATCCCGTCCTGAAACCAGCAGATAGCTCCGGCGCTCATTCCGGTAAGGATGACTCCAGATCGGTATGCTTTTTTCATAATTTTATCAACTCCGGTTTTTTTCCAGGTTTCAATAATGAGAGAAGTATTACCTCCTCCAACATGAATGATATCTTTATCAAGAATAAATTTTTCAATATCATAAGGCGGATCAAGGAAAGATAAGTGAGATGGTTCACAGTTTAATTTATTAAAAAAATTGTAGAACATTTCTCTGTATTCCGTGCCATCGTTACTTGCAGTTCCGAAGAAACAAATTTTCGGTTTTTCTTTAGGAACAAGATTAAGTATATATTTATCAAGAAGCCCGTTATCAGCTTCCATAGAAAACATACCTCCTCCTAGCGCGACAATTTGACCTGGAGTTTTCACGATTGAGAGATTAATTTTTATAAGAATTAGATTGGTTTAAAATAAACATGCTGATAATAAATATCAGTATATAAAAAAGAGGCAGGTGTGAAAGGGAGGCAGCGGACGGGAAGATTAGTAATATATTGCATAATAAGGTTGTGCGGATTGAATTTTGCTCATATTCGACAAACTATTTTATATGGTTTTTTGTGAGCATAATCCATAATCTGTTTTTATTCTGCACAACCTACATATTTCTTAACCATTAAATTTTGATATCCTGATTATCTTATCTATAAGAGAATGAATTTTCTCATCATCACCTTTGTATAACTTTTTAGCTTTCTCAAAATCCTTTATCGCATCCGTGAAATTTCCAATCATGTAATATATTATTCCTCTGTTAAAATTAATCAGATAACTATTAGGATTCTGAGAAACAGCGTCGTTAAATACATTGAGCGCATATTTAAATCTTTCACTGACTGTAAATATCAGTGACTTGTCCAGATCTTTAAATATATAATTTGAATCCCAGTATAATGACTCACTTACATTTTCAAATATTTTTGCAGTGTCATCTATAAGCATATTGACGATAGCTTTATTCATAAACGCTCTGGAATTTTTGGGGTCTAAAGATGTAACTGTGTTAAGTTCAACCAATGCTTTATTATATTCTCTGCTATTTATATAAAGAAGACTTAATCCGTAATAAATATCCAGATTTCCTCGTTCATATTTTATGGCATCTCTATAATCTCTCTCTGCTGCAGAATAGTTTCCTTCCAGAGCATACACGTTTGCGCGGTTAACATAACCTTTTGTATAATACTTGTTCAATGCTATTACTGATGAAAAATTTTCTTTTGCTTTTGGATAATTTTTTAATCCTAAATAACTTAACCCTATGTAATTAATGACATCCCAGTTTTGTGTATCCATAACCAGGTAATCATTGAAAAATTTTATCGCATCATTAAAATTTGAAGAATAATACTGCTCGAGCGCTTTTTGATATATATCCTGCTTGGTTGACTGTGAATATGATTCACAATACGGTACTATGATTAGTAAAAAGATCAGTATATGCTTTATCATTTTTTTAAATTTAAATTTGTGTAATGTCTGCGCAAAATTACTTTCTTTTAATTAAAATTATAATGTTTTTATTTAAGCCATATAGTAAAATTGTATTCTTTATTAAAGCAAGGCCCGGCAATATAAATGCGGTTTATTTTTTGAAAATATTTAAAGTCGGGTGTTAAAAATATGTACTGTTAAAATCTGATAAAGAATTAAACAAAATCTTTATATTCTGATATTAATAGTTTATTTTTGCTAAAGAAATTTTTATCCAAAACTTAAACTAAATTCTTCAGAAATGAACAAAGTATTTTTTGTTTTTATTCTTTTTCTTTCTATTTCCTTATCTGAATATATTTCCGCATTTGAAAATAACCGGTTATTTAATAATATTAACTATGACTCGGATCCTCTGAAATTACTATTAAACAGTAAAGTAGAACAGACCTTCATGGATCTGAAAATACCCGGGGCAATTGTAGGGGTTTGGAAAGGTGATTCTGACAGTTATATTAAAACATTTGGTGTTTCAGATATTGTCACTAATACACCTATCAGAACCGATGACCATATGAGGATCGGCAGTATCACAAAAACTTTTACCGGTACTGTTTTGCTGCAGCTCGTCGATGAGAATAAAATTAAACTGTCAGATAAGCTGTCAGAATATTTTCCGGATTTCCCGAACGGGGGAAATATTACGGTTGAAATGCTTGGCAAAATGACCAGCGGTATTTATAATTATTCCGAAAATGAAAACTTCGAAAATACTTTAATGAATAATCTGGATACAACTTTTAATCCCGGTGAACTTATTGATATTGCAAAGGCGCATGCTCCGTATTTTCCACCGGGTGAAGGTTTTCACTATTCCAATTCTAATACCGTCCTTCTCGGTCTGATAATAGAAAAGATTACAGGTAACAGTCTCACTTCCGAAATACAAAACAGAATTTTTACTCCGCTTGGTATGAATTCTTTATTTGCCGCTGACACTTATTTTCCGGATCCGAAATCTAATGGTTATATTTACATGGATTCTCTTCAGCTTAATCCTACTGATGTTACAAATCAGGATCCGACGTGGGCATGGGCAGCGGGAGCAGTAATATCCACACTTGCAGACGTTTATAAGTACGCAAAGAAATTGGCGACCGGTGAACTTATAAGTAATAAAGCTCAGGATGAAAGATTAAAGTGGGGAAAAACTTTTATACCGGAGACCGGCGCATGGAAAGGTGAGAAATTAAATTACGGTTTTGCCATTGCTGATTTTAACGGAGCTATAGGTCATAACGGCGGAATACCAGGCTACAATTCCTTCATGGGCTATTTACCGGAACAGGATGTAACAATAATTGTACTTTGTAATATGCAGGATAATAGAGCAGGCGTTGGTCCCGCAGATTATATTGCGCGAATGATTATTGAAATTATTTCTAAAAATTAGTTTTGAACTTAACTTCAAAATTATAATTTCTATTAGAAAATTTTCTTGTTCTAAATAAATCCTTAAATAAATTACAAAAGTTCTTTTAATTAATTCTATAATTAAAAAAATACATCGTGAATTCAGAACATGACATTGAATTAAATAAATACCTTGCAAAGTCTGATACAAAAATTAACTTATCGGATTTTGATACGGAATATAAAGGAAATAAAATTGATAAAGACGAATCTGTTGAACTTCTTGAATCAGGAAAAGCCAAACTTTCCATTATTCAGGATGTACTCTTTGCGGACAACAGGTACGGAGTTCTGATTGTTTTTCAGGCAATGGATGCTGCAGGAAAAGACGGTTCCATTAAACATATTATGTCCGGGTTTAATCCTCAGGGCGTTGTCATTCACAGTTATAAAGCTCCTAACTCTCTCGAACTCGATCACGATTATTTATGGAGACATTATATTGATCTGCCGAAGCGGGGTAACATAACGATTTTTAACAGATCCCACTATGAAAATGTACTCGTAACAAAAGTTCATCCCGGGTATGTCCTTAATGAGCATATTCCCGGCATAAACTCGGTAACGGATATTGATGAAAATTTCTGGAATAAAAGATATAAACAGATCAACAGATTTGAAAAAAATATTTATGAAAACGGAACAATCATCCTGAAATTCTTTTTACATTTATCTAAAGACGAACAGAAAAAAAGATTTCTTAAACGGATTGACACTCCCGAAAAGAACTGGAAATTTTCTATGAATGACGTAAATGAAAGATCTTATTGGAAAGAATATCAATCTGCATATGAAGAAGCAATATCAAACACATCAAAAGATCACGCTCCGTGGTATATTGTTCCTGCTGATAATAAGTGGTTTACAAGGTTTCTTATAACAGCTGTCATTTATGAACATCTCAGCAAGCTCAACATTAATTATCCTGGAGTCAGCGAAGAAATGAAGAAAGAACTAATTACTGCGCGGGAAGCTCTTATGAACGAAAAATAATCAGAATCCGTATTTCAAAAATCCGCCGTCCACTGAAATACATTCACCGGTAATATATGATGCAGCCGGCATTGACAGAAATGTCGCGGCAGCTGCAACTTCTTCCGGCTCTCCAACCCTGTTCATCGGTGTCCTGGATAAAACTGACGCAAGATACTCCGCATTTTTTAAAACAGGCTCTGTAAGTGAAGTCCTAATATACCACGGCGCAACTGCGTTTACACGAATATTATCCTTTGCCCATTCCACTGAAAGATATTTAGTAAAATGAATAATACCGGCTTTCGAAATTGCATATGGAGAACCTGTTCCGACCGAAGTTATTCCGGCTACTGAAACGATATTAACAATTGATCCGCTCCCGGATTCTTTTAACAGCGGTTGAAATATTCTGCAAAGTTCAAATACAGATTTCATATTCAGAGAAGTTAAATATTCAAAATCATCTATGGTATTATCAAGTGTTCTCTTTCTTGTGTTTGTTCCCGCATTGTTTATCAGTATATCAAGACTATTGTATTTTTTTAATATTTCATCAAATAGATTTTTTCTGTCGCTTTCTTTTGTCACATCACATTCCATTCCGGCAGCTATGTAACCTTTATCCGTGTATTTTTTAATCTCCTCCTTTATATCATTTTCATTTCGTGAAACAAGAAAGACCTCAGCGCCGAGTGAAAGAAATTCCTCCACTATCGCTTTGCCAATACCGCGCGTAGCTCCTGTGATCAAAGCATTTTTGTTTTTGAGTGTCCAGCGGTTATTCATCTGTATATTATTTATTTAATAAAAGGTTTTTTATCCATTTGCTGTAATTAAAGTAATACTCTGCATTCTTTTCATATTTATCATTTCTTATATTATTAAAATCATTTAGAAGTCCGGATTTTAGCTTATCAGTGTTGCTGTTTTTTGTACTGATCATTTTTGAAATAAAATTCAGAACAGAAATTTCGGTTTTGTGAAAAGCCTTTCTGCTTTTTAAATACTTTTTAGCAGAAGGTAACATATACTTTAAAAGTTTATAATTATCCAATTCATAATGTATAAGAATATTCAACATTTTCAGATAAGGCTCTAAAAAAGGCGATAAGCCGGAATATTGTACTGTTGAATATACATTCAATATTCTCAGCGCTTCATGATAATTTTTGTCAAAAAAATATGAGGAAGATAGTCTGTAAACGATCAGATTATAAGTGTTTATTGTGAGCTTGTTTCTATAAATATTGAGATACTTTTCTGCTAAGATCAGAACTTCCTTTTTACCTGAAATAATTTTTCCATTCAGGATCTTCAGCAAATTTAAATTGAGATTGTTAATGTTAATGTCTATTTCATCGATTTCTAAATTTTTTGATGATTCTTTCAAAATCTTCAGGTGCTTTTCAGATACGCTGAAGTTACTGCAGAGTGATGCAGAATTAATAACAGAAAGCAAAGAGTCTCTGTACTTATCATATAACGATTCATCAAAAATATTTCTGTTTAATGAAATAAGTTTAAATCTCTTTACACAAACTGAATATGATAATTCAAGATCACCTTTTAATTCGTGCGCAATACTCTGCGCATATAATATTCGTTCCGCTGACGTAACAGACATACTGGTATTAACTTTTCTGTTTTCGATAACTGATAATGTTTCATTGAGATCTTTCTCATCATCTTCAGATCTGATTATACCGGTGCTTCTGTAAATTCTTAAAAGTGAAGAGATGGATTTTTTATAAAAATTAATTTCCCTTATCTTTTCAAGTACTTTTAATTCATATTCAAATAATTTCTGAATATCATTTGATAATAATTCTTCCTTTCTGGTAAGCTGTCTTTCCATTTCAATGAACTCAAGTAAGAAACCGAAACGTTCGCATTTCTCTGCTATCGCCTTACCGGCTTTTACTGTTTTAAAATGCTGTCTGAATAATGCTTTCTGAAACAGTATCCTGCACCTCTGAAGCATATTGAAAAGTTTTGCATCAGTTGATTTCTCATTTTTATAATTTAGAAGACTTTTAAATATAAGTTTGGCAAGATAGTTTTTTGTAAAATTAAAATTCTTTTTAAGATCTTCATTTCCTTTAAATGATTTCAATGCTTTCTCGTTATAAATTTTCTGAGAATCAATCAGGTCAAAGAGTTTCAGATATTTTGTAACTCCTTTCTGCACTGATGCATTAAGTTTAAAATATCTTTTCTCACTGGAAGAAAGCGATTTTATGAGGTCAAAAAGTTCTGTGTTGGTTTTCATTTGGAATCTAAAGTATTGAAATCAACTTCTTAATTACAACAAATTTTATTTTAAATAAGAAATACATTCTAAATTCGTTTATAATTTAACTAATCAGGAATCAAATTTATGCCTGAATATTTCCCTGTTTGTTTTGTATCAACGGATTATACCTGTCGTATATTTTCTGTAATTTTATAAATTAAAAACATTAAAACTATGAAAACAATAATAGCACTTTTTCTGGTATTTTTATCAGGAGTATCTCATCTTAGATCACAGGATTTTATAAAACTGGAACAGAGTATAGTAAGTATAGACAGCGGAGCATCCCGAGGCGTTAATTGGATAGATTATGACAATGATAATGACCTTGATCTCTTTATAACAAACGGTAAACAAGGCGGTGAGTATAATTATTTGTACAGAAACGACAACGGGACATTTGTAAAAATTGAAAACGATCCTATTGTTACTAATTTTCTTCCTTATGACGGAAGCAGCTGGGCTGATTATGACAATGACGGGAATATAGATATGTGCGTTGTCACCTGGTATAACAGAGTTAACCAGCTGTATAAAAATTTTGGGGACGGAACATTCGATCTTGTCACAACAGGACCTGTTACAACTCTCACTACTTATTCAGAAACCTGCAGCTGGGGAGATTATGATAACGATGGACTTGTAGATCTTTTCATTACAAACAGCGCCGGCTCCGGTCACAGAAATCTTTTATATAAAAATACCGGCGGAGGAAATTTCGTGAGGATAGATACCGGTGCGATATTCAGTCAGACAGCTTTTTCAAGAGGTGTAAACTGGGTAGATGTAAACGGCGACCGTCTTCCGGATATTTTTGTAACCAGGGAAAATAATCAAAGTGAATTTCTTTATAAAAATAACGGTAACGGATATTTTACTGAAATTACAAATTCACCTCTTACAACCAGCGGCGGTGAATCCTGGAGCGGAAGCTGGGGTGATTATGATAATGACGGTGATCTCGATGTATTCGTAACTAATACAGGCAATCAAAGAAACTCCTTATTCAGAAATGACGGAGATTTTAATTTTACAAAAATTGTGAATGACCCATTAGTTGATGAACCGGGATATCATTCGGTCGGCGGATGGGGTGATTATGACAATGACGGTGATCTGGATATGTATATATCGCAGTCTTTTAAAGGGCCTCCGTTTACTGAAAAACTTGTGAACAAATTATATAAAAATAAATTAATGGAAACAGGTTCAGCGTCTTTTGAAAAAATAACTTCAGGAGTACTTGTCAGTGATTCCGGATATACTTTCGGATTTGCGTGGGGTGATTATGACAATGACGGAGATCTTGATCTTGCAGCTGCAAACACTTTCGGAGAAAATCAGAAGAACGCTTTGTACAGAAACGAATTAAACAACGGTAACAAATGGATTAATATAAAATGCACAGGAACGAATTCCAATAAATCAGGTATCGGCGCTAAGGTAAAAATAAAAGCAACTGTTAATGGAAACCCGGTTTATCAAATGCGTGAAGTGAGTGGTCAGGAAGGATATTGTTCGCAAAATCTGTTACTTCATTTTGGACTGGGAAATGCTTCTGTTATTGACTCGATGAAAGTCGAATGGCCATCCGGAGCTGATCAGCATTTCACAAATGTTTCCGTAAATCAGAATATTACAATTACTGAAAACGGAACCATTATATCTGTTAACAATAATGAAACTGGTGTAATAAATAATTTTAAATTATTTCAGAATTATCCGAATCCTTTTAATCCCGACACCCGTATTAGATTTCAGGTTAGTAAAAATTCGAAAGTTCTGCTTCAGATATTTGACACAGTGGGAAATGAAATTACTACCCTTTTGAATGATACAAGACCCGCCGGAGAATATGATTTTGATTTCAGAGGAAATGATTTAAGTTCAGGAGTATATTTTTATAAGCTTACGGTAGATGGTTTATCAGATACAAAAAGTATGATGTTAATAAAATAAAAAAGTGTTTTTTTTTAATTTCCGATTAAGAGGACCCGGGTGTCATGATGATGAAAAGACTTTATGAATAACTGTTTATATTTATAAAATAAACCGGTATGTGAATACCGGTTTTTTTATTGCTGTAAAAGAGATTCCTGTTTTATAAAATCTCCAGATAATAATAACTTCGGTCTCTATCCTGCTTAAATCCCATCTTTTCGTATAGTCTGCAAGCATTCTTGTTTGTTTTCTGAGTTTCAAGCATAACAAATCCGGAACCGGTCTTCCCGGCGAATTTTCTTACACTTTCAATAAGTTTTTCACCGGCACCAAGCATTCTGTTTTCCTTTTTTACAAACATATCATTTAATATCCATGCTCTTCTCATCCCTAATGAAGTAAAATAGGGGTATAGCTGAGTGAAACCAATTGCTGTCCCTTCTTCATCTAGACATAAAAATATTACTGATTCATTTTGTTTTATTCTTTGCTTTAAAAATTTTTTCGCAGATACCATGTCTGAGTTTTTTTCATAGAATTGTCTGTAAAGATCGAACAACTCCGTCAGTTCATCAATTTGATTTATGCCGGCTTTGATAATTTTCATATAATAAATTTAGGATTAATTATTATGAGTTTGTTTTGCCGAGTTTTACAGCTATTGCATTAGCTGAATTCTGTCCGTCAAGCGCCGCAGAAATTATACCACCGGCATATCCCGCTCCTTCCCCGCTAGGATAAAGTCCGTTGATTTCAACATGCTCATAAGTCTGCCTGTCTCTCGGTATTCTTACAGGCGAACTCGTCCGTGATTCCGGACCTGTAATAATCGCTTCTTCAGTCAAATAACCTTTCATTTTTTTTCCGAATTCAGAAAATGCCGCTCTTAATTTTTCTGAAATGGATCCGGGTAAGAGTTCATTAATGTCAGCTGAATAAATGCCCGGTATGTACGAAGATCCCGGAAGTGATCCGGAAGTTTTTTTTTCTAAAAAATCTGTCAGTCTCTGAGCAGGCGCTTGCTGATCTCCTTCGCCATTGTTAAAAAAATTCTTTTCTGTTTCCTTTTGAAATTCAATTCCCATGAATGAACCGTGACTCAAGTGATCTTTCAAATCCTCTGTTTCAATTGCAACTACAATTCCTGAATTTGCAAATTTTGAATCTCTTCTCGACATTGACATTCCGTTTACAACAAGCTCTCCGGGTGATGTTGCCGCAGGAACGATCAGGCCGCCCGGACACATACAAAATGAATATACTCCTCTTCCGCCGCATTGAGCTGCAAGCTTATAAGGCGCCGCCGGAAGATATTTACTTCTAGGATTTTGCCTGTACTGTATTTCATCTATTAATTCCTGCGGATGCTCCGCTCTGACTCCAAGCGCAAAAGGTTTTACCTCTGTAAGTATATTCTTATTCTTAAGCAGATAATAAATGTCTCTTGCAGAATGACCTGTGGCGAGAATTACATTGTCGCATAGAATTTCATCTGAATTATTTATAACTATACCAGATATTTTATTTTTTCTGACTATGAGATCAGTTACTGAAGAATTAAAATTTACTTCGCCGCCGTAATTAAGAATTGTACTTCGGAGATTCTGAACAAGGACAGGAAGCTTATTCGAACCGATGTGCGGATGCGCATCATAAAGTATATCAGGATCCGCTCCGTGCTCGGTTAGTATTTTCAGGGCTTTGTAAATATCTCCCCGCTTATGTGAGCGCGTATAAAGTTTTCCGTCGGAATACGTCCCGGCTCCGCCTTCGCCGAAGCAGTAATTGGAATCAGGATTTACAATTCCGTCCTGCTGTATCAGACGAAGATCTTTCCTTCTGCTTCGCACATTTTTTCCGCGGTCAAAAATTACCGGCTTGATCCCGTTCTCAATTAATTCAAGCGCAGCAAAATATCCAGCAGGTCCGGCGCCAACTATTATAACTTTCAGATTATCTGAAACACTTTTATATATTTCACTAATGACCGGTTCGGGATCTGGCGCTTCATCAATATAGATTTCTGCGGAAATATTTATAACCGGATTTCTGCTGCGGGCGTCAATGGATCTCTTTAAAAGTCTGACAGTGAAATCCGTATCCTTTCTTAGTCCGCAAATCCTTCTGAAAATTTCATTACGTTTTGTTTTATCGGAATTTTCTTCGGGTGAAATTGAAATTTCAATTTTTTTTCTCATGAATGTTCACTTTTTATGTGAAAAATATTTTGGAGGTTTTCATAAAAGCATTAGGTATTACAATACTTTCAGCTCTTCGCGAAGTTTTTTAGATAAACTCTTTACAACAAGTTCATAAGATTCGTCAGTCATTTCGTTCAGTAATATACCAGATATCTTTCCGTCAAAAGTCACTGTGTTCCAGTGTTTCTTATTCATATGATATCCCGGTATTATTTCATCATACTTTTCTCTCAGATCTACAGCTTTTTCGGGATCACACTTTAAATTTACCGTAAAAGGCAGGTCGAATGATGTTATAGCGAAAATTTTTCCGGAAACTTTAAATGCCAGTGTATGTTGATCGAACGGAAATCCTTCAGTTACGCCTTTCTTGTTTAAACAATATTCACGGAACTGTTCTATATTCAAAGCTGATTAAATTAATACGGAAATTCCGTTTATTAAAATTTATATATCTTCTTTATTTATCCATTTTCTGACTCCTACAGGTTTGTATTTATCCATTTTATCCAAAAGTGAAATTGGATCTTTATCAACTATTATCATATCGAGATAAAGTTCATGTACAAATTTCTCACTAACCGCCTTATTTATAAAATCTATAATAAGTCCGAAATAATTATCCGTGTTGAGAATTCCGATCGGCTTTGAATGAATTCCTAGCTGAGCCCAGGTCCATGCTTCAAAAAATTCTTCAAGCGTCCCAATACCGCCTGACATCATAATGAATCCGTCAGACAGTTCGGACATTAACGCCTTTCTCTCATGCATCGTCTTTACTATTCTTAACTCTGTCGCATCTTTGAATGCAACTTCACGCGCCACAAGATCTTCAGGTATTACTCCTGTTACTTTTCCGTTATACTGCAGAACTGTATTTGCAAGTTCTCCCATTATACCTACATTACCGCCTCCGTAAACAAGTTCTATACCTTTACCAGCCATTAGTTTCCCCAGCTTCTGAGCAGAAACAAGATAACTAACTCCTTTGCCGGAATTAGATCCGCAAAATACACATACACTTTTCATATTATTATCCTGCCTGTTTAATTCTTTTTTCTTTCTTCAGAAGGAATGAAAAAATAAACGTGATAACGATACCGCCGATCAATACAAAAAGCATTTGCTGAATTATTTGAACATTCAGGCTGAACTGATACCTGAGAATAGTTAGCGCTGTATCTATCTGATCCCTAGGAATGTTATTTTCAATCATAGTCTGCTCTGATTTTGCCGCCAAAAAATTTACGTAATCAGGATTTATATATTCATAATAAACATAAGTGAACAGCACGATCATAACTGCTATTATAAATGTAATTACTATTCCCGTTTTAAACGCTTCCTTGTATGTAATGTATCCGAAATTATTTTTTTCTTTTCTCTCTTTAATTCCAAGATAAATTCCGATAGCCGGAATCAGAATCGAAACAAACATTACAAAATTGCCTGCTTCATGATAATTCGGGACAATGATCGTATATACCATCACCATCCATACGAATAAAATAAAAGATGTAAACAGACCGAACTTAAATTCCGGCATAATATTTTATTTATGTGTATTTGTTTCTGAAATTGATTTAAGTATAAGCTTGAGTGATACTGTGTTAATTTTCCGAAGGATTTTCAGTTAACAAAAGATATGCTGTTAACTTCCGGATCAGCCTTCAATATCCTTAAGTAAAGCTCTTGCATATTCTTCATCTTCAGGCATTACTCTGAACTGCACCGGGCCGGTGATCGGATTAAATCCTGTTCCTAGGATTCCCACTCCGAACAGATCCTGCACTCCTTCGCCTTTTGCAAGATATCTGATCTCGGCTTCATCAAGAACCGATTTTATCACTGCTACAACCGCTTCATTTCCGGTCTCATATACCGTTACAAGTCTTTGCTGATTTTCTTTTTCCTGTTGTGCTTCATCCATATTGAAAATTTATTTGATTAGTATTAATGTTTGAAAATATTTTCTATTATTCAATTTAATTTTAATTGCTTATTAATTTGAAAGTTTTTATTAGAATTTTTACTGAAATCCGGAACTTCATGTAGCATTTAAATGCAGATCGGTTTATATGAACAAATTCATTTGATTTAATCTCTTAACTTCTGAGTATTTTTAAAATCAAATTAACTGATATACTTCATTCAGAATATTATAAAAAGTTTGTCACAGTTTCCTAAAATATATGTCTAAATATTAAAAAGAAAATTCTTAAATTAAATACATCAATTAATTTTATGTATAATCCTTTTATAGAAAACAGATCTGCTATCAATACATCAGATACCGAAGATTCAGATTTAGTCAGTGCCGCAGTTGCAGGCGATAAGAAAAGTCTGGAGCTGCTTATAAAGCGGCATCAGTCATGGATATTTAATATATCTTTAAAAATGGTTTGGGATCCGGCGGATGCAGAGGATGTTACACAGGAAGTTTTGATTAAGATTATTACAAAACTTTCTACATTCAGAAGTGAAAGCGCATTCAGAACCTGGGCATACAGAATTACAGCCAATCATGTTATTAATATGAGGAAAAGAAAAAAGGAGTTTGAATATACTTCCTTCAGAGTTTATGGTAATCAGATAATCAATTCTCCGGACACAGATTTACCTGACAAAGACAGTGTCCCTGTAGATGTAGAACTTTTGATCGAAGAAACAAAGATCGGCTGCATGAATGCAATGCTTCTTTGCCTTGACCGGGAACAAAGACTGGTGTTCATACTCGGAAGTTTATTCGGGGTAAATGATACGACCGGATCAGAAATTCTCAGCATCAGTCGTGATAATTTCAGGCAAAAACTCACCCGCGCAAGAAAAGATCTTTATAATTTCATGAGCAATAAATGCGGACTTATTGATAAAAACAATCCGTGTCATTGTAACAAAAAAACAAAACTGATGATAGATGCAGGTCATGTGAATCCCGAAAAACTTTTGTTCACTAAAAGCAGGATACACAGCATCGAAAGTATAGCCGGTAAAAGAAAGGAAGCTATTGATGAACTGTTAGAAAAAAAAGCTGTCAAACTTTTCAGAGATCACCCGTTTCAGGATTCTCCGGATTTTGTTTCATCTCTGAATCAATTACTGGAAAGCAATGACTTCAAAAGAATTTTTAATTTTAACTGAATTTCAATCCGAAAAATCATTCGGAATAAAACTCACTACCGATAAAATATTCAGATATATTACCGTTTCAAAATTTCTGCTAAGGTAAAACCGCACCGACAAAATTAAATGAATTATTATCTGTAATTCCAAGATCAGAAATATCTGCAAACCCATCGCCGTTTACATCCGTGCTGATATAGCCTGTCAGAAAGTTGCCTGCATCATTATCTATTAGAGTCAGATCAGTTAGATCTGTTGTTCCGTCCTGATTCACATCACCGGAATAAATTGCCCAGCGTATTCCTTTTAATATCATATTATTTCCATAAGCGTTTGCGGATGAAATAGTAAAATCATAATCAAGTTCATCTGAAATAAACATTAAAGCGCTTGAACTCCATGTCTCAATAGAATTTCTGTGATTAATCGTTATAAAATAATTCACATTATTTAATGCATTACTAAAATACACAGATATGTTGCCGAGCGAATCAGTCAGTGACTTTCCGGAATCAACCTTATTATATGGGGTAAAAGAGTTTCTGAGATATACTGAAATTGTATCTGCTGTCATATTGTTTTCAGACTCATTATAAAATCCTTCGACAAGCAATGTCAGATCAAGATGTTTAAATACGTTACCGCCGGTATTTGTTTTCCGTATTACGCCATTCTCGCCTGAAGTCCAGGCTGTCATTGAGTTCAGGGAAACTAAAGAATAAAAATGGGATGATGCATTACTGTTTTGATTAAGCCAGTCAGCACCACCGTTTGTAGTGGCAAGAATAGTTCCGTTATCACCCGCTGCAAAACCTGTTAAAGAATTTACGAAATCAACGGATCGTATGAAGACACCTGTTCCGGTATTCTGGAAAGTCCAGTTTGCTCCGCCGTTAGTCGTGGATAAAATAATTCCGTTGAAGCCGGTGATCCATCCGATAGCCGGATCAATAAAGTTTACACAATGCAACAGAGAAGATGTCCCGCTTGTTTGTGAAAACCAGTTCGTTCCGCCGTTGGTTGTCTTTTGAATTACACCTCCGTTTCCGGTAACCCATCCTGTCATTTCATTTATAAAAAATACTGAGTATAAAACCTGAGCAGTCCAGCTAGTCTGAGGATTCCAGTTCACTCCGCCGTCAGTCGATTTCAGAATCACTCCGTTGCTGCCTGAGATCCATCCGGTCGATGCGTTAATAAAATGCACATACCATAGATCTGAAAATGCTCCGCTGTTTTGTGAATTCCAGTTTGCACCGCCGTTTGTAGTTGATAAAATAACACCACTACTGCCTGATATCCATCCGTTGTTTTCATCAGTAAAGTATACAGCCCACAGAGTGGAAAAAGTATTTGAAGATTGCTGTGTCCAGTTCGTTCCGCCGTTTGTAGATTTCATGACGAGTCCGTTATTACCGGAGAGCCAGCCGGTATTTTCATTTACGAAATATATCTCGGTAACTGTGTTGTTAAGTCCATTGCTGAGCGAATACCAGCCTTGAGTTAAAGCTGTGTTAAATGAAATAAGTATAAGGACAAATACAATGAGAATATTCATTTAAATTATTTTAGAGTTGTTACAAAGATAATATATTTTTTCTAAAATGTCAGTTGGTTGGCGCTAGATGTTGTAGCGCGGAGTTGTATTCCGTACATTTGCATAATGATGACTTTAGCTGAATGACTATAGCCCGATACTGTATTCCGTGTATTTGTAAAAGATCACTTTGGTGGTTTTATACTATAAACATACTGTCTATGTAACTGCTGAATCTCTTTAAAACTATCTTTAATATAATTTATGAAGTAATAATGTTTTGTATTGTATAAAATTTTTTTAATAAATAGCTTAGGAAAAAATTATTATGAAAAAGAAATTTACTGACATTTTTGAATATGAGATGTGGGCAAATAATCAATTTATTAATATATTCGAATCTATGGATTCCCCTCCTGATAATATTCTGAATTTGATGTCACACATTATAAATGCGCAGATTATATGGCTTTGCAGGATTAAAAAAGTTAACTCAGATACTGAAGTATGGCAGAAATATAGAAAAGATGATCTTAGAAAAATTCACACTTTATCTGTTAATAATATTTTAAAATTTATAAATGATCTCGGTGAAGAAGAGTTTGAAAAGAATATTGAGTATGAGAATTCCAAAGGAGAAGATTTTTCCACACGGCTTAATGATATTCTGATACATATGAGTCATCATTCCGCTTATCACAGAGGTCAGCTTGTCATTCATCTGAAATCTGCAAATACTAGTTTCCCATACACCGACTACATTCACTTCATCAGAAAAATTAAACAAAATAACTGAATATGTCCGAAAACAGTTTTCAGATCTGCGGAAATATTGTCGATATCTTTAATAATAAAATCTATCCCGGCTGCATCTCAGTCAGTAATGGTAAAATAATTTCCATAGAGGAAAACAATAGTAAATACAATTCTTATCTTATGCCGGGTTTCATCGACGCACATGTGCACGTTGAAAGCTCTATGCTGATACCGTCTGAGTTTGCAAGAATAGCTGTGACTCACGGAACCGTATCAACAGTTTCAGATCCGCACGAAATTGGAAATGTACTCGGAGTAGACGGGATCAGATATATGATCAGAAACGGCAACAGAGTGCCGTTCAAATTTTATTTCGGCGCGCCTTCCTGCGTACCCGCAACTGCATTTGAAACTGCCGGTGCTGAGATCACCGCATCTGACATAAGACAATTATTCGAAATGGACGGTCTCCTTTATCTCAGCGAAATGATGAATTATCCCGGTGTGCTCTTTGAAGATCCTGATGTGATGGAAAAAATAAAGATCGCTCATGAACTCGGCCGTCCCGTTGACGGACATGCCCCCGGTCTCAAAGATCACGATGCGGAAAAATATATCTCAGCCGGCATTTCCACGGATCATGAATGTTACACTCTTGATGAAGCGCTGGGCAAAATTAAATTTGGTATGAAAATTATTATCCGCGAAGGTTCGGCTGCAAAAAACTTTGAAGCTCTTCACCCATTGATAAAAGATCATCCGGAAAAAGTTATGTTCTGCAGTGATGATAAACATCCTGATGATCTTGTAATCGGAATGATAGATAAAATAGCTGCCAGATCAGTTGCCATTGGTTATGATGTCTTCGATGTTATTCGATGCGCATCCCTCCATCCCGTATCACATTATAATCTTAAAACAGGTCTGTTAAGAATTGATGACCCGGCTGATTTTATTGAAGTGGCTGATCTTAAAGAATTTAAAGTCCTTAAAACTTTCATAGACGGAAATCTTGTAGCTGAAAACGGTTTGAGTAAGATCTCCCGTGTTGAAGAATCCGTGGTGAATAATTTTAACTCTCCACCGAAAATTGTTTCTGATTTTGAAGTAATAGCTGAAGGAAATAAAACGGTCAGAGTGATCGAAGCTTTTGACGGACAGCTAATTACTGATGAGATTCATACTATGTTAAAATCCGCTGACGGTAAATTATTGACCGATATTGATAATGATATTCTTAAAATAACTGTCGTTGAAAGATACAGATCAGGGAAACCTGCATTAGCTTTCATAAAAAATTTCGGTCTGAAAACCGGAGCAATCGCTTCATGCGTTGCACATGATTCTCATAATATTATTGCTGTCGGTACAAATGATACAGATATTTGTAATGCGGTAAATGCAATAATTGAAAACAAAGGCGGTATTGCGGTTACATCAAACGGTAAAACAGATTCACTCGCTTTGCCTGTTGCAGGTATTATGTCAGCAGATGACGGTTATGAAGTTGCAGAAAAATATTCCCGGCTGGACAAACTCGCTAAAGAGCTCGGCTCCGGTTTACATGCGCCTTTTATGACTTTGTCTTTTATGGCTCTGCTTGTAATACCTCAGCTTAAACTAAGTGATAAAGGTCTATTTGACGGTAAGAAGTTTGAGTTCACTGATATGGTTATAAAATAAGTTTTTATTGATCCGGCGTTGTTTCGCTACTGTAATAATTAAGATCTCTTTCCCAAATATGGATCGGTTTTACAAATTTCAACCCGATCTTATTTATTACTTTTATTGATGCCTTATTTTCCGGATATGCTAATGCAATAATTTTTGTTAAACCGATACGGATAAACCCAAATTTCAATATCTCTTTAGAAATTTCAGTCGCATGTCCCTTTCCCCATGATTCCTTTTCAAACAGATAAGCAATCTCAACTTCATTAAGACTCTTAATAAAATTTAATCCGCACTGTCCTGTTAGTTCACCGGTTGTTTTATTTATTACTGCATACATTCCATAACCATTTTCTCTATAATTTTTTATATAATGATTTAGCATCTTCTGTACCTGATCAGGTGAAAGTACTCCGCCATGACCAATGTATCTCATTACATCAGCATCCGAACAGATCTTTGTCAGCTTACCGAGATCGGATTCACTGTATTCTCTTGCATAGAGTCTTTCAGTCTCTGTAATCATCATAATAGATTTTTGGGTAACAAACTTTAAACTTGTACGTAATTTTCCTAACTTGTTACTCCTTTTTAAATTTTAAAACCAAATATATGCGGTTATTTATTTTATTGATATTCATAACATTATTTAACTCAGTTTTATCTGCGCAAAATACCCAGGATAATTCATACAGGTTTTTTGTAGATATGAATTTAGTTGAAGATGATAAACTTACTGTAGAACTTATAACGCCAAAGTTCAGTGAGCAGGAAGTTACATACAAATTTCCCGCAATGGTTCCCGGTACTTATAAAGTGTATGACTTCGGACAGTATATATCGGACTTTTCTGCTAAAGACGCTTCAGGAAATAATCTTCCTGTTACAAAAACGGATGTTAACACATGGACAATATCTGATGCAGGCAGTCTGTTTAAAATCAGTTATAAAGTTGATGATACTTTTGATGACATTACTGCCGCTGAAAAAGTGTTTGAGCCAGTCGGTACAAATATAAAAGAAGGAATTCAGTTTGTATTTAATAATCAGGGTTTCTTCGGATATTTTGACGGCTATTTGAGGAATGAATATCTGCTTACCTTTATTAAACCCCAGGGATTTTATGGATCAACCAGTCTCGGTTCTGTTAAACGAGATGAGAAAGAAGATGTTTTTATTTCAAAAGATTATCAGTATCTCGTCGATAATCCTATCATGTATTCAATACCGGATACAACATCCATTAATTTTGATGAAGCGAAAATAATGATATCCGTTTATTCGGAAAGCAAAGGAATTACTTCTAAAGATATTTCTGAAAGTCTTAAAGAACTAATGGTCGCCACCAGAAATTTCCTCGGAGGAAAACTGCCTGCTGAAAATTATACTTTCATTTATAATTTTTCATCTGACGGTAATTCCGGAAACTACGGAGCTCTTGAGCATAACCAGTCATCGTTTTTCCATTTTCCCGATATTCCGGCTCAGGCTAAATCCTATATGATAAATTCACTTATGTCCACAAGCTCACATGAATATTATCACACTGTTACTCCGCTTAATTTACATTCTGAGGAAATAGGAGTTTTTGATTTTAATAATCCTGTTATGAGTAAACATCTTTGGCTGTATGAAGGTACTACGGAATATTTTGCGGATTATATTCGGTACAGAGAAGGATTAATGGATCAGAAAAGTTATCTGAGTAACATACAGGATAAAATTAACGGGTCAATGAATTATAATGACTCATTGCCATTTACCGTAATGAGCAAAGGAGCTCTCGACAAATATGAGGATCAATATCTCAATGTTTATATGAAAGGCGCTCTGATTGGCATGTGTCTCGATATTATTATCAGAGAAGAATCTGGTGGAACTATGGAATATCAGGATCTGATCAACAGTCTGTCGGCTAAATACGGAAAAGATAAACCTTTTAAAGATGATGATCTTTTCAATGACATAGAATCTTTATCATTTCCAAAAGTAAGGGAATTTTTAGATACTTATGTCGACGGTCCGGAAAGAATTCCTTATGATGAAATTTTCGGTAAGATCGGTCTGGTATTAAAAAAGGATACTTATGATGTCATAGATCTCGGAGGTCATGTGCAAATTGGATTTAATCAGGATAACTACAGACTTAAAATTGCTGAATTAAAAAATACAGATAATAAATTCATGTCTGAACTTGGTATAATGAAAGGTGATGAACTTATTTCCTTTAACGATATACCGATCTCTTATTTAAATGCAAAAGATGTTTTCGGATCTGCAGAAAAACAGGCTAGGAAAGGTGATAAACTGGAACTTGTCGTCGCTAGATATGATGATAATGGCGCTGAAAAACAGGTGAAATTAAATGCCGTTGTTTCCGATACTAAGCAAAAATACGATTATGAACTTTCTCTATCTAAAAATCCTACTGATGAACAAAAGAAATTATTGTTGCTTTGGTCAGGTAAATAAAATCTTTATTTAGTCTTGTAAATACCGCTTATATCCAGCGGTATTTTTTTTGCTGTTAATACTGATAACTTGAATCAATAATAATGTATGTTTAATTTGTCCAAATTCATAAAATAATCATATGAAAAAAATTAAACTTTACTCAGTTAAAGCTCTCATCATTTCAGTTCTTATTTTTTCATCATCTTTGATATGGAATTGCAGCGGCGCATCACCTGAATTAAGCGAGTACAGAAATGCGCTTAAGATACAGATGCAAACTATGCTCAATACTTTAAATGGCGCCCACTACAGTCAGTTCATGCAGAACTATGTTGAACCATCATATATTTCCAAAGTCGGGGGTCTGGATCAGGCGGTTATTCAGTTTGATAACAAAAAGCAGAAGGAAGTATATACTATGCTGCAATTTGCAAAAAACATAGAACCGCTGTACAGTTCTAAAAGCAAACTGATGACATATATTGATAACTCAATGCCGATTCCTGTAACTTTCAGAATGGTAAACGGAAAATGGTATCTGACCGGTGATATGTTTCAGAACTGATTTCAATTTTTAAATCATCGTTTTTAAAATTAACTGAATCTATTTCAGAAGAACCATTCTTCTGGAGCTCAGGATTAAGCCGTCGGCTTCAAGTCTGTAAAAATAAATTCCGCTGGGAAAATTATTTCCGTCAAAATTTACAGAGTAATTACCCGGAGACTGCCTTTCATTGATCAGCGTTATCAATTCATTTCCCAAAATATCATAGATTAAAAGTTTTATATACAGAGGTGTATTATTTACCGCCGGAAGACTGTAATTTATTTTCGTAACAGGATTAAAAGGATTAGGATAATTCTGATAAAGCATATATCCGTTTACTGAATTACCGTTCTCTGAATAAATTCCCGTCAGCGTCCAGTTATTATACAGTGTCTGCAAAGAGTCTATTGGATCTCTTCCGAAAGGTGTATTCAGCACTTTAAGATTCAGATATAATATCCCGAGTGTATCAGCGGGCTTTGCAATTCTAATAAATGCTGACTTTGACGAAGTGTTCCAGCTTGCGCATCTTGTATCAGCGCCGACAACTTTTGCACCCTGCATTGCCGCCATTAATTTATCAGAAAGAGAACCCGGAGTATTCAGAAACCGCGCTTCCATCGAATCAAGTATCGGCTGACCTGACAGAATATTTCCCGCTATTACATAATTCGGACCCAGAATATGATTTTTATAATTAAGACAATTTGCACCGGTATAGCCTGCGCGTTTTGGAGTGCCGTTACCTTTGTTTATAATGAGATACTGCCTGACAGATGGATTATTCTGAGCATCATGCGCAACAAGCGAATCAATGATCGCCTGCGGATCAAGTCTCTGCAGCATCAGAGACCGTGCATAAGTCTGATTTGAAGAAAGCCACGATGCCTGCGTATGAACGATCCCCCATCCCGGAAATACATCTGTAAGTATAGTACAGTCGTTTACGCAAGATGCGCCGGCGCTGCCGACTTCACCTGTAACTGTGTCAATTGCGCAGATTGAAAATGTGTCCTGTGAAAATGCTGTTCGGTCTGTTATGGTAAATAAGATAAAAATTAAAATAAGTGATCCGGTTTTCATGAGTTTTTTTAATCAATTTAACTAATCATAATTATTAGATAAAGGTATGATTTTTATTTATTAGAAATTGCGGAATTCAATTTAAAGTGCATTTATATAAAAAATTAATTACAGTAATTTGGCAAATATAAAAATACAATGCACAAGACAGATACTGATTTTCTTAACCCCCTGTTCGGATTTGATTTCAAAGATCTCTTCGATCCTTTCAGACTAAAGTCGCTTACACAAGTTTTTTTAGAATATTTCGAAAAAGCCGATAAGAATAAGTATGAACAGTTTATAAACTATTCTTTTACAAAAGGAACCGGCTTTAGTGATCTGCGTATTTCGGAAATTCTGATCGACTCTTCAATTATACTTTCAGATTTCTTAACAGAGCTTTTTAATCTGGAGAATGAAAGAAATGAATTCTTAAGCGAAGTGAAATATGTAAACGATATTTTTGTTTTCAAAAAAGAATTTGTACAAAAAGTGGTAAAGAAAAGATTTAAACCCGAAGACCTTGCAGATCTGAGTTATGAAAAACTCGATGAATTCGTTTCTATTGTAAAAAAAGAAATTTTTCCCGGATATGATTTTAATTCTGATGAAGAAAAATATACGGCGAAGATGGTACTTGAACTTGCAAATACTGAACGAAATTATACTTGGTATTATGAGGGGGATAAATTTGCTCCTGATAATTTTGTCATACCGGATGATGTAAGTTCAAATGCAAAGAGAGTCATGAGTATTCTGAATGAAAAGGGGATTTTAATAACTGATAATATTGATGACGGGAAAAATATATCGGACAATTATAAATATCTGATGAGTGAAATATCCAAATGGGTATTTGCCAAAAAGAATTTTGATCCATCAACAATTCACTGGGTTTCTTTTTCCGACATTCATAAAACAGATTACGCTCATCTTGTAAATACTGTAACGCCTGATCCTGATTTTCCTGAACTGATCAAAGGACCTGAAGAATCACACCGGCGCAGATTCGGTTTCAGACTTACCGATCCCCGAATGGGAAAAAGAGAAGTGCTGGATGAGGTTGATTACTGTCTCTATTGTCACGAAAGGGAAAAAGACTCCTGCTCAAAAGGCTACGCTGACAGATCCGGAAATATAAAATCAAATCCTCTTGGAATAAAACTTGATGGTTGTCCGCTTGATGAAAAAATTTCCGAGATGCAGTATGTCAGAAAATTGGGACATCCTGTGGCTTCGCTTGCGCTGGTAATGATTGACAACCCGAATGTTCCGGGCACAGGTCACCGGATCTGCAATGACTGTATGAAAGGATGTATATTTCAGACACAGGATCCGGTGAACATACCGCAGATAGAAACAAACGTACTTACGGATATTTACAATCTGCCTTACGGCTATGAGATCTATTCACTTCTTTCCAGATGGAATCCGCTTAATATCAGACAGCCCGTCACTCTTCCATATAACGGGAAAAATGTAATGATAGCAGGACTTGGACCTGCAGGTTACACATTAGCTCATTTTCTGCTGAATGAAGGATTTGGAGTGATTGGTATAGACGGACTAAAGATCGAGAAAATTCATAAAAAATATACAGGAACAAAAAATAAAAATGGTTTTGAAATTTTTCCCGAGCCGGTAAAATACTTTAACAAAGAAATACGCGAAGACCTTGACAAGAGAGTGCTTCAGGGATTCGGCGGCGTCTCTGAATACGGTATTACAGTGAGATGGGATAAAAATTTTCTGACGGCAATTTATATCAATTTGGCAAGAAGGGAGTTTTTCCGAATTTATGACGGCGTGAGATTCGGCGGAACTATAACTGTTGATGACGCCTGGAAATACGGTGCCGACCACATTGCCATTGCAACCGGAGCAGGAAAGCCGACAATTATAAGAATGAAAAACAATCTTATACGCGGTATCAGAAAAGCTTCAGACTTCCTTATGGCTCTTCAGCTTACCGGTGCTTCCAAAAAAAACAATCTCGCTAATCTCCAGGTGCAGCTTCCGGCTATCGTAATAGGCGGCGGACTTACGGCAATTGACGCATCTACGGAATTACTCGCTTACTATCCTATACAGGTTTTAAAAGCTCTTGAAAAATATAACAGCGTTACGGAAAAATTCGGTGAAGACGTATTCTGGTCAAAACTTAATGATGAAGAAACAGAGATTATGAAAACCTTTCTGGAGCATGGAAAGGAAGTCCGCCTTGAACTGGACGAAGCTGAAAAGGAAAACAAAATGCCTGACATGTCATCACTCGTTAAGAAATGGGGCGGTGTTACAATGGTCTACAGAAAAGGACTGATTGATTCCCCTGCATACAGATTAAATCACGAAGAAATTATTGAAGCGCTCAGGGAAGGAATTGAGATAGCCGAACATCTTTCACCTGTTGAAGCGGTAAAAAATAATTTCGGAGCAGTGAATGAGATGGTGTTTGAATTCAGTGAAAAGGTAAGGGAAGAAAGTAAAAGAAAAACTTTAAAAACTTTCAAAGCAAAAACGGTTTTAGTGGCTGCAGGAACTTCACCGAATATTATTTATGAAAAAGAATATCCGGGTACCTTTGAACTTGATGATGACGGATATTTTTTCAAATCTTATAAACTTGAATACACTGCTGATGATAGTAAAAAATTAATTTCCGCGGGAAATGACGAAACAGGATTTTTTACTTCCTATGAAAAAGACGGTAAGTATATAACTTTTTACGGGGACAATCATCCAGTCTATGCCGGTAATGTGGTGAAAGCTATGGCATCCGCCAAAGATGGTTATGAAAAAATATCGGAGTTATTTTTTAAAGACGTTGACTCTGTCAGAAAGGATTACGGAATTTCCGGACCATTAAAAGAAAATTTCTGCGAAATTGTGTCTAAGCTCGATCATGATCTGACTGCAACTATTAAAAAAGTTGAAAGACTTACACCGGATATTCTAGAAGTTGTAATTAAAGCACCTGCAGCTTCCGGGAATTTTGAACCGGGACAATTCTACAGACTACAGAATTATGAGACGGATGCAGAGAAAATTAATGGATCAGTTTTGTCAACCGAAGGACTTGCAATGACAGGCGCCTGGACAGATAAAGAGAAGGGACTTATATCTGTGATCATACTTGAAATGGGAGTGTCATCAAAACTCAGCGCACGCTTTAGAGAAGGTGAAAAAGTTGTTTTAATGGGTCCGACTGGAAAGCCAACGGAAATTTATTCCGGAGAGACGGTACTTCTGGCGGGAGGAGGTCTTGGAAATGCCGTTCTGTTTTCAATTGCAAAAAAACTTAAGGAAAAAGGAAACAATGTATTGTATTTTGCAGGATATAAAAATTCTAAGGATGTATATAAAATGGATGATGTGGAAGCCGGCACGGATCAGGTAATTTGGAGTAATGATGCAGGTGAAATGATAAATCCGAGACGAAGTCAGGATCTTAGTTATAAAGGAAATATAGTTGAAGCGATGAAAGCATATTCGGACGGTAAACTTGGAAACAGATTATTTGATTTCGGAAGCATAGACAGAATTATTGTTATCGGCAGCGACAGGATGATGAAAGCAGTGAAGGATGCCAGGTCAACTGTTTTCGGAGATGTGTTAAAAGATCATATAGCTATCGGAAGCATAAACTCACCAATGCAATGTATGATGAAAGAGATATGCGCACAGTGTCTTCAGAGACATATAGATCCTGACACAGGTAAGGAAACTTTTGTCTTTTCATGTTTCAATCAGGATCAGCATCTGGACAGGGTGGATTTTGAAAATTTGAATCAGAGACTGAAAGCAAATTCAGTACTTGAGAAGCTGAGTGATTTTTACCTTAATACTTTACTGTCTGATCGCGGAAATGCTTTCGGAAAGAATGGCAAGGAGAAGAAAACAGACAGTATAATGGAAGGGCACTGATATTTTGAGATGATTTTAAAATTTTCCGTAAAAGTTTGAAATATCAAAAAATACATCTTTTTCTTCACCATTCTTTAATTTTATTTTCATCACATCATAAGATTTATTTTGATGATCTGCCAGAGATTGCTGCAGCAACTCCCAGTCTTTATCGGGGTTTCCGTAAAGCATGGAAATAAACATGTATTCATTTGAAATTCCTTCTGAAGAATTTTTTGCTTTAATAATTACGGCATTTTCAAAGGATGTTCCGTCACCTCCGGCAAACATTTCACTTATAAAAGAATCAATAGGATCTTTTTTAAAAAGCCGGTCCGTTAATTTTTTAAAAATCATCTGTAAGTTATCTAAAGAAAATTTATCAAAATTTTAAAAAAAATGTTTAATCAAATTTCAAAAGCCTTCTTCGTTTTTCACTTCGGCATAAATATTTCCTTCAGCATCCACTCTTAATATTATTTCAACAGGTCTGCAGCAAATCTCGCAGTCTGTGATAAGTTGTTCGGATACATTACCGGAAATTTCGGCATCAATAGTATTTACTTCCCCGCAGTATGGACAGAAAATTTCAATAGAATTATAAATCATAAATTAAAATGATTTAGTAAAATTTTAAAAGCGCCGTTAATCAATATCAAAGTGGAAATAACTCCGCCGATAGCTCCGCCGAGATGGGCTTCATGACCGATATTCCCGAGTTTCTTTTTCATACCGTAAACGGAAAATGCGATCCATAGAACTGCAAACAAATAAGCAGGCATAGGAATAAAAAATACATAAAGCATACTTTGCGGAAAGAAAATTATATATGAGAATACAATTCCTGATACAGCGCCTGAAGCGCCAACCGCAACATACTGGGGATCATTATAATGAAATACAACAGTAAGTACTGATCCGAAAATCATACTGATAAAATAAATTAGAAAGAAATATAAACTTCCTTCAAAAGCCCCGAAATTTTCTATAAAGAAATATTCCAGGAATGAACCGAATGTATAGAGCGCAAACATATTAAAAAAAAGGTGCATGAAATTTGCATGCAAAAAAGCAGAAGTTATGAGCTGGTAATATTTTTTTTCGTGCCAGATCTGATAAGGCCATTCTGAAAATTTATACATATATATAGGATTTCCATACATAGCCCAGATCGAAATTGCAATATTTGCGAACAACAGGGTTAAAGTAACAGGTGAATCAGTTAAAGAAGTCAAGTTTTTAAATTATTTAGTTCAATATTTTTTTTAACAAAAAAGGACCTTCGTAAATCAGACCAGTATAAATCTGAACTAATGAAGCTCCGCATTTAAGTTTATCTTTCATATCGTCCGAAGTAAAAATTCCTCCGCATCCGATTAATACAGGTATAATACCGGTCCCGGCTTTTTTCATATCATAAAACAATTTCAGTATTTCATTAGACAGCGGCTTTAAAGGTTTTCCGCTGAGTCCGCCCTGTTCATCAGAATTTGATTTCATATCCGGACGGCCGACTGTAGTGTTAGTGGCGATAATGCCGTCTATACTGTGTCTGATAACATTTTCATATACAGATTCCACAGATAATTTATCAATGTCCGGAGATATTTTCAGAAAGACCGTTTTCATAGTTTCATTTTTTTTGCCGGAAATTATTCTGTTAAGATCCTGAATTTCACTGAGCAGTTCTGAAAGGCGATGATCTTCCTGAAGAGTTCTCAGACCTTCTGTATTCGGAGAAGAGATATTTAATGTAAAATAATCGGCAACGTCATACAATTTTTCAAAGCAGATTTTATAATCATTTACAGCTTCTTCGATAGAAGTATCTTTATTCTTACCAATATTAACTCCAATAATAAAATCACTGCTTAAATGTTTCCTTGCCGCAGCGATATTTTTTTTAACTTCATCAGCTCCAAGATTATTAAACCCAAGCCGGTTGATCAGCGCTTTATCTTTTTTAAGTCTGAACACTCTTGGTTTAGGATTTCCGGGTTGCGGTAACGGAGTAACCGTGCCAATTTCAGCGTGAGAGAAACCAATTGCATCCCAGAGTCTGAGAGCTGATCCGTTTTTATCGAACCCGGCAGAGAGTCCTGCTTTATTTCTGAAAGTGAGACTATTCAGAGTAAACTTTTCAGAATTTTCAGGCGAATATAAAAACTTTATAAACGGGATCAGAAATCCGGTTTTAGAGAATAAATTCAAAACTAAGTTATGAGCGGATTCCGGAGTTAACAGAAAGAGCAGCGGTCTAATAAAAATTTTATACATTATTAAATATCTGAACGGTTTTGAATCAAAAGCAAAACGGATTATAAAAAAAGTCCTTAGAAAAAAATAAAATTCCAAGGACTTATATAAATTTTTACAAATACAGGAAGCATATAATCAATTAATTTGCTTCATTGAGTCGGAACGGCTGGATTCGAACCAGCGACCTCCAGTTCCCAAAACTGGCGCGATACCGGGCTACGCTACGCTCCGTTTAATATTCTTTTGCTTCCTTTATTGTATAAAACGTTAAATTTCCCAAAACTTCCGGTTAACCAGTATATTTTGTGATTCTAAATCCGTATTATAAAATTTAAGTCTTGAATCTACACATTATATAAAATTTATTCAAACCTATAATTCATTCTAAAACACAAAACTGAATGACTCATTAATTGTTACAATTAGAAAAATCTGAATGTTAATATATAAGATCATTATAAAAAAAAGCAGATTTGTTAAATCTGCTTTTTAAAAGAAAACATGAAACATATTTATTTAGAAATTAATGTCAAGGTTGAACTTCGATTGCAAATATAAATACATTATTATCACAAAGAGCCAGATCAGAAATATCAACAAACTCTTCCCAGTTCAAATCTGTAATTACATAGGGTCCCATAACAAAATTAAAAGCGTCATTATCAATAGCAGCTAGATCGGAAATGTCAACAAACTCATCATCGTTTATATCACCCGTCATAAATGTTGCTTTATTAGTCACGAGTTTCATATTATTTCCATAAGCTTTATTTAAACCTGTAGTAAAATCATAAACTGTAACCGACGCAGGTAACATCTCTCCTCCGCTTCTGCTCCAGGTTCTTATGGAATTTCTGTGATCAACTACAATATAATAACTTTCCATATCATCAGCGAAAAACCAGTTGATGGTTTTTTTACCGAGGGTATCACGGTAAACTTTGTTAGATTCAATTGTCTGATAGGGAGATAATGAAGATTTTATTTCAACGTTTACTGTATCCCTGTCACGAAAATTTGCATGACCTTCCATCAGTACAGTCAAATCTAATATAGATGGAAAATTATCATTCTTGTACGAAACACCATCTAATCTTACAGCTCCGAAAAGCCCGGCTACTTCTATATGGCGGAATCCGATATAAATGGGCATGCCAACATAATCCTCCAGACTGACAGCTCTTCTGTAATATACATTTGGTGTCAGGAGCCCAAGTGTAATGTTTATCGGAAGTATAAAATCAAGGAAATTAGCAACAGCCGTTCCTGTAGTAGATACTTTTACTTCCAGTCTTCCAAGTGCGGAAAGGACATAATTCGAACTTACATAAAAAATTAATGAATCTCCGGAGACCGGGGTATAATGACTTGTCATCAGCCAGTTGTCCCCGAGTAATGTTCCGTCTGACTGAGCGCATCCGGGAGCTGTATGATATGATGAAGTAGCTCTATCCCAGGTACCGCCCCCCAGTAATCCGGAAACATGAACTGAAGTCCAACCGGTGGGAGGAAATGTTGCTCCGGTATAACTTTGTGTACTGTGAATATTTGAAAATGAATTATTGCTTAAGCTTAAAAATAATATCATAAGTATAAAATACTTTAATGATACTGGGAATAATTTATTCTTTAAAACCTTGAATAAATCATTAATTGGATTTCCTGATAAAGAAGCTGTTTTAAAGGTTTTCATTTTTTTCTCCTGTATAATTTTTTAAATAATTTGATTTTTCAATTAGCATGAAAAATTTTTCAGTAATTTATGGAACTGTTTTGTAAAGAATATAAAACTTTTTGGACATATTTTTCATAATCTAAAATTAAATTAAAAAATAAAATTTCAGTTAATTATAATTACCTGTAAGTATTTTAAAAACTAATTTTGGGGTTAATAACTTAGAAGTTTTCAGAAAATACTCTGAAAAAGTTTGCTGTAAAAATTGATACAGATTTGCTTAAGAGAAATTCTAAAAGCAATAAGGAGTTTGTTTTTCCATAAATTTAATCTTTTATTTTTTGAAATTAATTTTAAAATATAAATTCAAAATAATTTTTAAATTTCTGAAATCGAATAAAAAGAAATTTATAAAGTTGCAGAAGATTTTGGGTAATCCATTAATTTTGAAAAAGATAATTTATTTTGTAAACAGTGTCAAGACATTTAGGAAATTTAGAATAATTTATTTTGAAATTTTTTAAAGTATATGCTTAAGATATTTCTTCAAAAATAAAAAAAATTTTATCAGTAATTATATAGGAAAATGTTATAAATCGGATAATTGAAAGGAACAATTGAAAAATTTTATATATAGTAATTAATTAATAATTCTTCAAAGAGTATTAATAGTTAAGTATAATATGTAAATTTATTTCAGCAGAATCATTCGTTTAGAATCAATAAGCTTACCGTCTGAATACAAAGAATAAAAATAAATCCCGCTTGAATAATTACTTCCGTCAAAAGTAACTTCATAACTCCCGGGATTTTTTCTTCCGTTTATAGGCTGCGAAATATTTTTTCCCGTAAGGTCATATACTTTAAGCTGAATTTCGGATACGGTTTTTACATTGAAACTTATAACCGTACTTGGATTAAACGGATTCGGATAATTCTGACTGAGTCTGAAATCGAAAGCATGATTTTGATTTATGTTAGAAATCCCAACAGGAATTTCCATTAATTTTCTTTCGTAGATCCCGTTACCGTGAGTTGTTGCGCGGATCTTTCTATTTGGATATACAACCGTAAGATCAAACACTAATGTATAAGGCATTCCTGAACTGTATTCATTCCAGTTTGCACCGGCATTTGTAGTTACATAAACACCGAGATCATTACCTGTATATATATTTTGATTATAATCAGGATCTACAACGACAGAGTGGTGAGGTATATCAGGTAAGTTTCCTGAAATGTCCAGCCAGTCATTACCGGAGTTTGTTGTCTTAAAAACATGTGCAGAAGTAAATCCTCCGAGAGTAAGGTACACTTCCGCAGAATTATCAGGATTGACAGTTAAGTCTGTTACATACCTGTTGGGAATTACGCCGCCTGTTATATCAGTCCAGTTAACACCTCCGTTAAAAGATCTGAAGACAGTTCCGTTAACGAGTCCGCAATACAAAGTATCGGTGCCGGTATGAGATCCTGCGAGTGACAGGATTTTGGAATTATTAAAAGCTGCAGTTCCGTAAGGGCCAAGCCAGTTACCGCCGCCGGTAGTTGATTTATAAATCGACTTTCCTCCGACATACATTATCTGCGGATTTGAAACACACGAGATGAAAGGAGTTACAAAACAGTAATTTGCAGAATTCCCGCCGCCGGGAGG
>Ga0138256_10000607_pt1 | contig 39267 bp, 36 predicted proteins | sample KNB2016incub_MG_FD_105486 | JGI IMG/M metagenome (GOLD analysis project Ga0138256, IMG submission 105486) | Active sludge microbial communities from wastewater in Klosterneuburg, Austria - KNB2014incub_MG | ecosystem: Engineered > WWTP > Activated sludge > Unclassified | place: Austria... | reverse complement strand
GGAGTCACGGGGGTGGCGGCGATGGCGGGCATCTTGGGGCGGACGGGAGACGGGGGACGGGAGACGGGAGGGACGTCTCGGCCGGGAGCGCGTACTGAGACTGATGGAGGGCGGCGGCGCTGTGCGATCGCGCGCCGCGGGGGCCCACGCCTAGTGGCGTCGCGTCATCGGTGGCGTCGCTCGTGCGCGTGCACGACCAACGTGGTTCCCGCGGCTGGGTTGCCGATGGCGCCGATGTTTCCGATGCGGACCTGGGTCACTCCGCCGTCGAGGGCCCGGCGAGCGGATTCGAGCTTGGCGATCATCCCGCCCGTCGCGCCGCCGCCTTCGATCAGCGCCGTCATGCCCTCGCCGTCCAGTTGAGCGATACACGCGCCGGCGGCGTCCAGCACGCCGGGGACATCGGCCACGAGGAGCAGCTCATCCGCGCCTAACGCGGCGGCGATCGCCGCCGCGGCGTCGTCGCCGTTGACGTTGCAGCCGCGGCCGTCGGCGAAGCGTCCGACCGGCGAAACGACCGGCACAAGACGGGCGGCGAAGAGGGCGTGCAGCATGGCGGGATTCACCGTCTCGGGCTCGCCCACCGCACCCAGCGCCCCGTCGCCAAAGAGGCGGCAGGTCAGCAGTCGTCCATCCTCGCCCGACACGCCGACGGCCGCGAGGCCGGCCGCGGTGAAGACACGCACGAGGCGCTTGTTCACCGTCCCCGAGAGGACCATGCGGACGACGAGCAGGTCACCCTCGGTCGTGATGCGCCGACCGTTGAGAAACGTCGGTTCCGCGCCGAGCTGGCGCTGCAACTGGGAGACTTCATCACCGCCGCCATGCACGACACACACACGGTCGCCTGCGGCGGCAGCAGCCGCCAGCGCGACGGCGAGCGCCGGGTCGCCCTGCGCCCGACCGCCGATCTTGATCACGCGGGTTGACACCCCGGCCTCGCCCGGAAGGCTCACAGCGGCAACCCCAGTCCCTCGGCGAGGCCGAGCGCGACGTTGGCGTTCTGCAGGGCCTGGCCGGCCGCCCCTTTCACGAGGTTGTCGATCGCCGAGAGCACGATCAGCGTGGGCGTACGCAACCCGGCTGCCTTGCGCACGGTGATGCGCACCGCGTTGCGGCGCACCACGTCGCGCAGAGCCGGGAGGTCGCCGGAAATTTCGATGAAGCGCTCTCCCGCAAAGTGTTCGTGCCAGAGGGCAAGCGGCTGGTCGATCTCTTCCGTCAGCTGCACCGTGGTGGTGGCGAGGATGCCGCGCGCCACCGGGAGGAGGTGCGGCGTGAACAGCAGGTCGGCATCGGGCTCGAACGAATCGACCAGTGCGCGCATTTCGGGCAGGTGCCGATGCTCGTTCCCCACGCCGTAGGCGCGGTAGTTTTCGGTCACCTCGCCGAAAAGCAGCTCCGGTTTGGGGGAGTTGCCCGCGCCTGTCACGCCACTGGCGGCGTCCACAACGATCGTCGACCCCGGCTTCACCAGGCCGCGCGACAGCAGCGGCATGAGCGACAACAGGATGGCGGTCGGATAGCACCCGGGATTGGCAATCACCTCGGCACCGCGCAGCTGCTCGCGGGCGACCTCGGTCAGGCCGTAGGGAATCGCCTGCGTCGTGTGCCCAGGACGCAGGTCGCTCGACAGGTCGATCGCACGTACTCCCTCGCCGCGCGCGCGCGCGATCCATTCTGCGGACGCACCGTGCGGGAGGGCACTGAAGACCAGCTCCGCATCGCGGATGGGGGCATCGTCGGTCGCGACAAAGGTGACCTCGCGCCCGCCCAGCCATGCGCGATCGCCTCGCTGGGCGTTCGCGGTCGCGTAGGCCAGCTCGAGCTGGGGATGGGCGTTGATGAGGGCGCAGAGCTCGCGCCCGGCGTACCCCGATGCCCCGAAGACGCCAACAGGGATTCTATGCACAGTGAATGCATATTGTGCCAGTGCCCCCAAGTCAAGCTCAAGGGCAGCCGGAATCTGTACGCTCGACCGAGTACGGCTGCTCGGTCCACCTGGCCGCGCGAGGTGCGAGGGGTCGGGTTGTGGTCATGGGGTGGTCGAGACTCGCTGTGAGCGCTAACGTCTGCGCGGACCCTAGCCCACGCCTCTCCGTGAACAAGCGCGATCGTCACGCCGTCATCCGCGAACTCGTCGCCGCCCAGTCGGTCGGGAGCCAGGAGGAACTGCGCCAGCTCCTCAAGGATCGCGGGTGGGATGTGACCCAGTCGACGCTCTCGCGCGACCTGCGGGAGTTGCGACTCGTCCGCCTCCCGACCAACGACGGCCCACGCTACGCGTCGCCCGAGTCGCTTGTCGGCGAGGATGAGCGCACCTTGGTCGAGGACGTGCTGCCCCAGTTCTTCGACTCGGTAGACGGCGTCGGCGAGCTGCTGGTCGTGAAGACCATTTATGGCGGCGCGCAGCCCGTGGCCGAGGCCATCGATTCGGCCGGGTGGAGCGAGGTGGTCGGGACCATCGGGGGCGAGAACACCGTCCTCGTCATCTGTCGGTCGCGGGAAGCCCGCGAGCGACTGCACGCGCGCATCGATCGGCTGGCGCAGGAATAGCCCCCGTTGACTGGTCGGCCGACGCGAACGGCCCCCCTGAAATCCGCCCCCCTCGCACCTAGTCCGTCCGGTTGACTCCAGTCATCAGACTGGTAGATTATGCAGTCCTAACTGATAGATTATCCTGTTCTGTGGAGCATAGAAATGCAGACCATCGCTCTGGCCTACTCTGGCGGCCTCGATACGTCGATCATCGTTCCCTGGCTGCGCGAGCACTACGATGCGCGCGTGGTTTGTGTCGCCGCCGACGTCGGACAAGGGGAGGATGAGCTGCGCGGGGTCGTCGAGAAGGCGCTGGCGTCGGGCGCGGCGGAGTGCCACGTCGAGGACATGCGCAAGGCGTTCGTGGAGGAGTTCATCTATCCCACGCTCCGCGCCGGTGCCGTGTACAACCGGAAGTACCTGCTCGGCACCTCCATGGCCCGCCCGATCATCGCCAAGCGACAGGTGGATGTGGCGCGCCAGGTCGGAGCCGACGCGCTGGCGCACGGGTGTACCGGGAAGGGCAATGACCAGGTGCGCTTCGAGCTGACTTACATGACCTTCGCGCCCGACCTCAAGGTGATTGCGCCATGGCGCGAGCCCTCGTGGACGATTCGTTCCCGCGAGGATGCGCTGGCGTATGCCGCCGAGCGCAACATCCCGGTGGCGGCGACGACCAAGAAGATCTATTCGCGTGACCGGAACCTGTGGCACATCTCCCACGAGGGGGGGGTGCTGGAGGACCCGAATCAGGCGCCGCCGAAGGACCTGTTCATCATGACCGCCGACCCCGAGGACGCCCCCAACGAGCCGGAGCACGTCACCATCGGCTTCGAGAGCGGAACGCCCGTGTCGGTGAACGGGGAGAAGCTGGGCCCGGTCGAGCTGATCATGGCGCTGAACACGATCGCCGGGCGCCACGGCGTCGGGCGCGCCGACATCGTCGAGGATCGCCTGATCGGGATGAAGTCGCGCGGCATCTACGAGACGCCCGGCGGGACGCTCCTGTACACCGCCCTGAGCGAGCTGGAGATGCTGGTGCTCGACCGACGCACCCTCGCCGCGAAGGACGCCATCGCTCCGCGCTACGCCGACCTCGTCTACGAGGGGCGGTGGTGGACGACCGAACGCGAGGCGTACGATGCCTTTGTAAACGTCATTGTCGCGCGGGTGACCGGGACGGTGACGTTGCGACTGTACAAGGGGAACGTGATCATCGCTGGGCGGGCGTCGAAGCAGGCGCTGTACGACGAGCGCTTCGTCACCTTCGGCGAGGACGATGGCGTGTACCAGCAATCCGACGCCGCCGGCTTCATCCGCCTGTACGGCCTCCCCATGCGGGTCCGCGCGCTCAAGGACCTGGAGCTCGCCCAGAACCACAAGCAGGAGGGCGAGGGGGCGAAGGACACGACCCTCGCCTACGCGTGATCCGCTCGGACGCGTGAACAACCCGTCGCACGACGCGCCACCGGTGGGGGCCCCGTCGGACACCCACCGGCTCTGGGGTGGACGATTCAACGCCAAGTCGGCGGCCATCATGGACGCCGTCAACCGGTCCATCGGGGTCGACTTCCGCCTCTGGCCCTTCGATGTGCAGCTGTCGAAGGCGTGGGCGGTGGCGCTGCAGCACGCCGGGGTCCTGACGGCCGAGGAGCGTGACGCGATCGACGTGGGACTCGACGCGGTCGGGGTTCGACTCGCCGCGGGCGAGTCGCCCATCGACAGCGACGAGGACATCCACACCATGATCGACCGCCTCCTGCACGAGGAGGCCGGGGCGGCGGCATCCAAGCTGCACACGGGACGCTCCCGGAACGACCAGGTGGCGACGGCGTCGCGCCTGTGGACGATCGACGCCTGCGCACGCCTGGACGCGGCCATCCGCGAGCTGCAACTGGTGCTGCTCACGCAGGCCGAACCGCTGCAGGGAGCGATCCTCCCGGCGTACACGCACATGCAGCGCGCCATCCCCGTGTCGGCCGCCCATTGGCTGCTGTCGCACTTCTGGCCGCTCGAGCGCGACCGGCTGCGGCTAGCGGCGGCCTCCCGGGGGACGAGCACCCTCCCGTTAGGCTCCGGCGCGGTCGCCGGCTGCGCCTTCCCCATCTCCCGCGAGCTGCTCAAGGGTGCACTCGGCTTCAACACCCTGTCCGCCAATTCCATCGACGCTGTCGCCGATCGCGACTTCGTGGCCGAGGTGATCTTCGTCTGCGCGCTCATGGCGACGCACCTGTCCAAGCTGGCCGAGGACCTCATTCTGTACGGATCCAGCGAGTTCGGTTTCGTGAAGTTCGGGGACGGGTACAGCACGGGGTCGAGCATGATGCCGCAGAAGCGCAACCCGGACGCGCTGGAGATTGCGCGAGGCTCCGCCGGCCGCGTGCTCGGCGATCTCGTGTCACTCATGGGGACGCTCAAGGGACTACCCAGCGGCTACAACAAGGACCTGCAGGACGACAAGCGGGCCATGTTCGGCGCCGTGGACACCATGCTGCTGGTCCTGCCGGCGGTGGCGGGCGCCGTGAGCGAACTGACGTTTGACACAGTACGCATGCGCGGCGCCGTGTCGAGCGGGATGATGGCGACCGACCTCGCGGATTACCTGGTCGAGCAGGGGATATCGTTTCGCGAGGCGCACAAGGCGGTCGGGTCCCTGGTCCGGCAATGTGAGGAAACGGGGCTCGAGTTGCACACGCTACCACGCTCGGCCTTTGCGTCGGCGCATACCGCGTTTGGAGACGACGTATACGATGCGCTGTCTCCGCAACGGTCGCTGGAGCGACGCGAAGTCGAGGGGGGGACAGGGCCCGATGCCGTCAGGGTCCAGATCGAGCAGGCGCGCCTGGCGCTCACTCCCGCCGGCGACGCAACGGGGCGCGAGGGGGCGCTGTTCGTCGGTCGGCGCCCCTGACACGCGGCGATGCAGGTGCAACACGGCGACGGCCGCTCCGGTTGGGCGGCCGTTTTGCTGTCCGGGAGTGCGTCGCGACGGCTCGCGCGCAGCGCGACACGCCTGCGCTTGCGGCGGCGTGTACTCGTCTCCATGGTACGCCTTCTCCCCAACCCCGAGCAGCCGCGTGGAACAGTCGCCCAAGTGGTTCACCTCCGTCGCGGTCGCTGCCCTGCTCTGGAACCTGATGGGCTGTGCCGCTTACCTCATGGACGTCATGCTCAAGCCCGAGGACGTGGCCGCAATGAACGCGGGACAGCAGGCGATGTACGCGGCACGTCCGTCGTGGTCGGTCGCCGCCACGGCGATTGCGGTCTGGGGAGGCGCGGCTGGGTGTGTCGCCCTGCTCATGCGCAAAGCGTGGGCTACGCCGCTCCTGCTGCTCTCGCTCGCCGGCGTACTCGCCCAGGACCTGTGGCTCTTCGTGATGAGCGACGCGGCGGCCCAGGCGGGCGGCGCGGTATTCGCCCTGCAGGGGCTGGTGCTGCTGGTCGCCATCGCGCTCGCCGTGCTCGCGCGCAAGGCGACGGCGCGGGGGTGGATCGCGTAGCTCCCTGCGGCACGAGCGGAATGCGGCGAGTGTCGCGCGGAGTCAGTGAGGCCCGCGCGGGCGAGCGAACCGGGGGAATCCCCTGCACGGGGGTTCATGTTCCGCGTACACGGCACGCGGGCCCCCCCCGACGCCCGCCTCGCATACAGGGACCGATCATCCTTGTACCAGATTAGCGGTACCATCGCTGCACCATTCCCCGCTGACGCGACGCCTCCGACTCTCTCCGGTCTCAAGCGCCCCGTCACCCGCCCGTGGACTCGCCCATGCGCCTCCAATCATTTTCCAGCCTCGCCCTTGCCACCCTCGTGTCCTTCGCCTGTTCTGCCGGTGGAGGCGACGCCGGCGAGGCGGAGCTCCCCGCGGTCGATGCATCGATCGGACAGGCCAACGTACAGGACAATGAGTCCCAGCCCGACATCGTGAAGATCGCGGTCGGGTCGGCCGACCACACGACGCTGGTCACGGCCCTCAAGAGCGCGAACCTCGTGAATTCCCTCGCCAACGCAGGCCCCTTTACGGTGTTCGCGCCGACCAACGCCGCCTTTGACAAGCTCCCGAAGGGGACGGTCGAAGACCTGCTCAAGCCGGCCAACGCGGACAAGCTCCGCAACATCCTGCAGCATCACGTCACGACCTCGGTGTTCGCTGTTGCCGATCTGACCGATGGCATGACGTTGAGCATGGCGGACGGGAATTCGGTGACCATCAGCAAGTCGGGCGAGGAGGTCACGATCGACGGAGCGAAGATCGTCGCATCGGTGCGCGGGTCGAACGGGATGGTGCATGTAGTGGATGGGGTGATCCTGCCGGCGGCGAAATAGGCGCCGGGCCGATCCGGCGCTGGCCACGTATGTGACAACGCCCCCACCCGACATCGGGTGGGGGCGTTGTTCGGTCGCCTCCGCGCGCTTCCTGTGCGCTACGCGCCCTTCTGCTTCTCGAGGATTTCGTCCACCCGGTCGGCCAGGTCCTGCCAGTGCGCCCGCGTCACGCCCGCCGTCGTGGGCACGCTCCCTCGTGCCGTTTCGCGCACGGCACGCAACTCCGACCTGGCGAGCGCGGCGAGGTCGCTGCGCCGCACGTTTGGTGGCGCCAGGAGTGGCGGCAGTGTCCGCCCCGCGGCCCCGCCGCCGCCGGCCTGGCCACCCCCGGCGGGCGCAGGCGGCGGCGCCAACAGCCCCTCCAGCCGCTCGAGGTACACACGCTGCAGCTGCCGGCGATTCGCATCCAGCGCCCCGCCTGCACTCCCCAGCACCGCGCGACGCACGTCACCCAGGTACTCGGGGAGCGGGTAGGCGCTGGCCGCGTCGAGCATCTGCTCGCCCAGCGTGAGGCGATCCAGGCGGCGCGCATCGAGCAGTTGCGTCACCACGTTTCCCTGTCGCGTCGCCAACGACGCGCCGCCGGCCTGCGGCCCGATGCGGGAGAGGATGTCCTGCGGCACCAGCCACGTCGGGGTGCGCAGCGCGTTGTCGGCGAGGAAGGTGAGGGCCGCCTTCTGCCGCGACTTGTTCACCGGCGCGTACACCCCTCCCGCCTGCTCGCTGACCTTGGCATCCACCTGCACCCCGCCGATCACCGACGTGACGTGCCCCATGTACAGCCCCCACATGCCTAACGTCTCGCCGTACAACTCGGACAGGTCGCTGTAATCCTCCCCGGACCGCGTCGTCCAGCTCACCAGCTGCGGAATGAGCTTCTTCATGTTGGTGATGGCGTAGCCGCTCGCCCGCACCGGGTCGTCGCCCACGTCCTCGGTCTGCGAGCGCGGATCGATGCCGCTCAGGAACTGCGCCGAATAGCGATAGGGGAATGGGCCGGTCTGGTTGATCAACCAGGCGTTGAGGACGGGGCGCTCCGACTCGGGGGTCGCGGCCTGTGGGAGCACGCGATAGCCCCAGTTGATCACGTAGTCGTCGAAGGGGCCGAGGCGGCGCACGAAGTCCTTGGGCTGCAGCCCGTCCCCAGGCTGCGCCACATAGTTCTGGCGCGCATAGTCCATGATGGTCGCCGAGACGCCGTACGTGCTGACAAACGACGCCTTCCGGAGTGAGTCCACCGGGAACGAACTCGAGGCGATCATGTTGTGGGGCAGTCCCAGTGCATGCCCGACTTCGTGGGTGATCACCTGCCGCATCGTCTCTCCCATCAACTCCTCGGGGATGTCGAGCGAGCGAGCCGCCGGGTTGGCAACACCGGTTTCGATGATCAGGCGGTTGCGATACGAACGCATGTGGTTGTGGTACCACGTGATGTCGCTCTCGATGATCTCACCGGTACGCGGGTCGCTCGTGCTCGGCCCCACCGCGTTGCGCACCAGCGAGGCGGCCCAACGCACCACCGAGTATCGGATGTCCTCCGGGTCCCAGTCCGGGTCCTCGGCGCGCGTTGGCGGGTCCTTGGCGAGAATGGCGTTCCGGAAACCGGCCTTCTCGAACGGCTTCTGCCAGGCTTCCACCCCTTCGCGTACGTAGCGCCGCCACTTGGCCGGGGTCGCCGGGTCGAGGTAGTAGACGATCGGCGAGACCGGTTCCACCAACTCGCCGCGCGCGTAAGCCGCTGGGTCTTTCGGCTCCAGACGCCAGCGGCGGATGAAGGCCTGGCTGGCGGCCTTCTGTTCGTCGAGCCCGTAGTTGACCCGCTCCACGGAGAAGAAGCCGACCCGCGCGTCGGCGTATCGCGGACGCATGGGCTCCTTCGGCAGGAGCACCAACGACTGTCGCATCTCCAGGGAGAGTGAACCGGCCTCGCGCTCGCTCGGCGGTTCGGCGGCGTCAAATGTTTGCGTATGACGGACTTCGACGTTGTGCGGGAACGACTTGACCGCATCCACGAACGAGCGCGCGGGGTCGAGCCGACGTACCTGGTAGGTGCGCCGCTGGGCGGCGGAGAGCCCGCTCAGCACCGGGGTATCGCCGGAGAAGAAGTCGGTGACGTCGACCACCCGGGACGCGCTGTCCCGCGTGAAGGCCTGAATCGGGAAGGCCGCAAGGATGGGCCCGACGTTGTTGCTGGCTACTGAAAGCGCGATCGGCAGCGAGTCGTCGGCCACGGCATCGAAGCCGATCGCGCGCAGGACCACCCGGTCGCCGACGCCTTCCCATCGCACCACGCGCTCGCCGATCGACGTTCCCGCCGACGTGAAGCCGCCGAAGTTGCTCGGGACGCCGGCCACGCGCGTCACGAGCAGGAAGTCGCGCCCGACGAGCGAATCGGGGAGCTCGAAAAACCAGCGTTCTTCGACCTTGTGCACCGTGATGCCACCGGCGTCGGTCACCGCCTTGTCGGTGATGACCTGGGTGTACGGTCGGGGGGCTCGACGCTGCTGCCCTTGCTGGTTTCCGGCCGGAGTGGCGGGAGGAGTCTGCTGCGCTGCGAGTGAGCTGGCGGCGGCCACGAACATCGCGGGGAGGAGTCGTACGCGTCGAGGCATCATGAGGAGGGGGCTGAGCGTAGGTGAGCCGCACAAGGGTATGGGGGCGCAGACGCCGCTTGAGGGCCCCGATGTTAACTGCGGCGCGCGCATGCGGGGCGCAAGGTTGTGCGGTCTCACGCCGGACCCACAACGACACGGGGCGCCCCACATGGGGGCGCCCCGTCGGCTTTTGCCGTGCCGTCAGGCTGGATCATCAGGCCGGGTGGTTCGCCGTTCAGCCGATCTTCGAGACACCCTCAGCGGCGGGGCCCTTCTGGCCTTCGGTGATCTCGAACTCCACCGCGTCGCCTTCGGCCAGCGACTTGAAGCCATTGCCCTGGATCGAGCTGTAGTGCACGAAACAGTCCTTGCTGCCGTCGTCGGGGGTGATGAAGCCGAACCCCTTGGCGTCGTTGAACCACTTCACCTTTCCGGTCGTACGCATGCTGCACTCCTGAGGTGAGCTTGCCGGGAGACGCGAACGCGTGATCCAGACAAAAGCCATACAGCGGACGTTCCGCTCGACTGGTCGTCGTCCTTCCGCACCGGAACGACAACGCGCCCCCGAACCAGAGGGCGCGTTCGAGCGCGCAGAATATAGGACCGACTGGCTAGCTGAACAATCCTGAATACGGGGAAATACGGGTTATTCCGCCGTAGGACTCGACTGGCTCATCCTGCAGCCATCGTCGAGTCGGCGCCCGCTAGCGCTGTGGGACGGGCGGAATTGGGGCTGACGGCACGACCGGCGCCGGCGGGACCAACTCTGGCGGGACCCCCGGGAGGCCGGGCTGCGGATTCAGGGTCCGGACCGCGGTCACGAAGTATTCGGTCTCGCCGAAGCACGAGAGCGGAATGCCGGGATGCTGATCGTAGGTGACGGCAATCTGCTTCCCTTCGGTGGCTTGGATCGCCCGGGCGAGCGAGTCGTCGCGGACCGTGAAATCGAACAGCACCGGCGCGCTCCCCGGAATGTTGGAGATCTGCAGCTCCCCCTCCCACGTCTTACAGAGCCACCCCTTCTTGGAGAGCTTCTGGACGTAGCCGATCCGGTCGCCCGTGGAGTAGGTGAAGGCGAGTGCCGCGTAGGAGCGAATGAGCTGCACACCTGCGGGAACAAGCACGATCACGGCGAGCGTCAGCTTGCCCCAGTGTCGCCGGACGAAGCTCCTTCTCGCCGGTGGCACGGCCGCCACGTCGCTGGTGGTGTAGCCGCGATCAGGGATCTCGGGGTCGGTCATGACCACAGGGACGGGAGACGGGGGACGGGGGACGGGAGTAACTTAGTGGTTCCTCAGGAGGATGAGACAGGGTGACGTTCAGGGAGCGCAGGGCGACGGTGGTCGCCACCGTTGGTGGGGTTCAGGTCGGGGCCCCCCACCCGGTCGTGGTTCAGTCGATGACCAATACCGACACGGCCGATGCCGCCGGCACTGCGGCGCAGGTCGCGGCGCTCGCGCGCGCCGGGTCGCAGATCGTACGGGTCACCGTCAACAACGACGAGGCGGCCCACGCGGTCCCGGAACTGGTGACGCGGCTGCACGACATGGGGGTCAACGTCCCGATCGTAGGCGACTTTCACTACAACGGGCACTTGCTGCTCACCAAGTACCCGGCGTGCGCCACGGCGCTGGCCAAGTACCGCATCAACCCGGGCAACGTCGGGAGCAAGCGGCGCGACGAGAACTTCCGGTCCATCGTGCAGGTGGCGGTGGCCAACGACAAGCCCGTGCGCATCGGTGTGAACTGGGGGTCGCTCGACCAGGACCTGCTGACCACGATGATGGACGCCAACGCCGCCCTGACCGAACCGCGCGACGCGCGCGACGTCTACATCGACGCGATGCTGGAGAGCGCGCTGCGCTCGGCGGCGCTGGCCGAGGAGACCGGCCTGCGCCACGACCAGATCATCATCTCGGCCAAGGTCTCGCAGGTGCAGGACCTGGTGGAGACCTACCGGCGCCTTGCGGCCCGATGCGACTATCCGTTGCACTTGGGGCTGACGGAGGCAGGGCTGGGGAGCAAGGGGATAATCGCCAGCACGGCCGGGCTGTCGATCCTGCTGGCGGAGGGGATCGGCGACACGATCCGCGTCTCGCTCACCCCCAAGCCGAACGGCGATCGCACCGAGGAGGTGCAGGTCGCCCAGCAGATCCTGCAGTCGTTAGGGCTTCGGTCGTTCACGCCGCAGGTGACGGCGTGTCCCGGGTGCGGGCGCACGACGAGCACGTTCTTCCAGCACATGGCCGAGGATATCCAGGCGTATCTGCGCGAGCGGATGCCGCTCTGGCGCGAGAGCCGGCCGGGAGTGGAGGAGATGAACGTGGCGGTGATGGGGTGCGTGGTGAACGGACCGGGGGAGTCGAAGCACGCCAACATCGGGATCTCGCTCCCGGGGACGTTCGAGGAGCCGAAGGCGCCGGTGTACATCGACGGCAAGCTGGCGGTGACGCTCAAGGGGGAGCGGATCGTCGAGGAGTTCCTGGTGATTCTCGAGGACTACGTGGCATCGCACTATGTCGCGGGCAGCGACAGGGCGAACACCGAGGTCCAGGGTACGACTTGAGGGGTGTGGCCGCGCCTACGGGAGCACTCCCACCGCGATGTGGCTGGGCGTGCGTGGCCCCGAGAGAATGGAGTGCACCTGCGCCTTGAAGTCACCCGGCTTGGCGTCGAAGATGTTCGGCACCCACGTCTGCGGGTTGCGGTCGTAGAGCGGGAACCATGTGCTCTGCACCTGCACCATGATGCGGTGCCCCTTCTGGAAGCGGTACACCTGCTGGTGCAGGTCGACGGTGAAAGCTGTCACCACATTCGGCACCAGCGGGCGCGGCGCGCTGAAGCTCTTGTAATAGCGACCACGCATGATGTCGCCCGCCACCATGAGTTGGTAGCCGCCCAGTTTCGGGTCGCCGGCGACCGAGTCGGGATAGACGTCGATCAGCTTCACGACCCAGTCGGCATCGCTCCCGGTCGTCGTGGCGAACAGATGGGCGGTCACGTCGCCCGCGATCACCACGTCCTGCTCGAGCGGTGCGCTCTCCCAGCCCAGGACATCGGGGCGATTGTCGACGAAGCGCTGGTCCTCGACCAGCCATTGACGCCACCTCGTGCCATCGATCGGTCGGATGACGTAGGGGACCGGATGGAGCGGGTCGCTCGTGTACGAGTTCTTTCCAGACGTCTTCGGCGCGTCGAACGACACCGTGCCGTTGCCGTGCAGGTAGAGCTTCGACGGCTTGGCCTCACGCGGCGGCCAGGCGTCGAAGGTGCGCCAGGTGTTTCCTTGCACCTCGTAGAGGTACGCTTCCTTGAACGACGCCGTCCCGTCGCCGTGCAGGTAGTTGTGGAACCAGGGGCGCTCGATGTTGGAGCGGTAGTAGAGCCCCACGTCACTCCCGAACTTCATCGGGCCGAACGTATCGGTCGCTCGCCCCGCCCACCCGCCGTGGAACCAGGGACCGAGCACGATGTGGTTCCACTGCTTGGTGTCGGCCTTTTCCAGCGTACGATACGCCTCCTGCGGACCGAGGACATCTTCCTGGTCCCAGTAGCCGCCGACGTTCAGCACCGCGACGTTCGGCGAGGTCCACACCTTCTGCATCGCCTTGGCCTGCCAGTACGCGTCCCAGGCCGGGTGCGCCTTGAAGCCGCGCCATGAGGGGAGCGTGTCGATCCCGTTCGCTCCCCCCAGCTCCTTGAGGGTGAGAAACTGCAGGTACCAGTCGTAGCGATCGTACCGGTTGATCTTGAGCGGCGAGGGTACCTGGCGTGACCACTCCATCGCCGTCGCGTACTCGACGCCGAACGACTGGCGGAAGGCCCCCTGATGAAAGAAGTCATCTCCCATCCAGGTATCGGTCATCGGCGCCTGCGGCGAGACTGCCTTGAGCGCGGGATGGTTGGAGAGTGCGGCAATACCAGCGAGCCATCCGGGATACGACACCCCCATCGCGCCGACGCGTCCGTTGTTGCTCGGGATGTTCTTCACCAGCCAGTCGATCGTGTCGTACGTATCCGTCGCTTCGTCGACGCCGTTCGGGTCGGTCTTCGGGTCATGCATGGGGCCGTTCATGATGAACCGCCCTTCCGAGCGCCCCGTCCCACGCGCGTCCTGGAAGACGAACGTGTAGCCGTCCTTGGCCAGTTCGGCGTACGCGGTGGGCATCGGCCCCGGCCGCAGGTTCTGGGCGACGCCGTAGGGCGTGCGCACCAGCATGATCGGGAGCGGCACGGTCGGCGTCCTGGGGGCGACAACGATGGCGTAGAGTTGCACGCCGTCGCGGACAGCGATGCGCACCTCACGCCGATCGAGGTCGTCGCCCGAGGACGCTTGTGCGGCGAGCGGGGCACCGAGGGCCGGCGCGATGAACGCCGAGAACGACGCGACGAGGCAGAAGACCGCGGCGGTCGTCGCGGCACGCCTCGCGATGGAACGCCTAGCGATGGAACGCGGGGCGATGCAGAGATGGCGGCGCATGAGAGAGTGGTGAGTGTCTGGAGAGGATACGCCCCAGTGCCCGCTTCGCTGCACGAGAATGACGCCGTGCGCGTACAAGGGATTTGCAAAGGAGGAGGCGAGCAGCGATGCACGTTCGAATCATCTCGCCGCTGTGAGCGATGGAGCTCGCCGGGTCGATCTTGAATCGTCGAGCGCGGACGTTCGCATCTGTCACCGAACTACTTTTCCTTGTTGAGCGCCCTCGAGACCGACAGCAACTGCATCAGCGTTCGAGACGCTGTCGCCCCACTTCCTCCGCCTCATTCATGTCATCAGCATTCCGTCGCACACTCTGCGCCTCGGCACTCCTGCTCGTTGTCGCCGCGCCACTGGCTGCCCAGCAGGAAGTCGTCGACACCGCCACCCTGCGCCGCCTCTACACCGAGGAAGCCACTAACGGCCAGGTGATGACGATCGCCAGCTGGCTCACCGACGTGAACGGGCCACGCCTCACCGGCTCTCCCGGTGCGAAGTCGGCGGGGGAGTGGGCGGTGAAGACCATGAAGGAGTGGGGGCTGTCGAATGTGGGCTTCGAGTATTGGAGCCCCAAGTTCCCCGGGTGGCGCAACGACCGGCTGACACTGCAGGCGCTGTCGCCGGTTGCCTTCGCGGTCGAGGTGGCCCCGCGGGCCTGGTCACCGGGAACGAAGGGAGTGGTGAAGGGAGAAGCGATGGTCATCGCGTTGGGAAGCTGGGCGGACACAGCCAACTACGCCGGCAAGCTGCGCGGCAAGTTCGTGCTGCTGGGAGCGGTGCCGAAGCTGCCGCCGCATCTTGGCGCCGACGCCAAGCGCTACGATGACGACGACCTCCAGAAGATGGCGGCCGCCGGCGTCCCCGATCCCCGCTCCGGCGGCTTTGCCATTCCGCGCGATCCGGCCGCCATGGCAACAATGATGCGGCGGTTCGGTGGAGCAAGCTTCCGACCGGCGAACGACACCGCCGCGCTGCGCTGGATGTCTCGCCAGGGCGTGGCCGCGGTGCTGCTCCCGGCCCGCGGTGACGACGGGACGATCTTCACCGACGGCGGCTATCCACGCGACGCCCGCGTGGCGCAGGTGCCGATGCTGCACGTCGCTGGTGAGCACTACGGCCGCATTGCCCGCATCCTCGAGAAGGGCATCCCGGTTTCGCTGGCGCTCGACATGGCCAACACGACGACACCGGACGCCGAGTCGTTCAACATCGTCGCCGAAATCCCCGGGACCGATCCTGCGGTGAAGGATGAGGTCGTGATGCTCGGCGCCCACTTCGATTCGTGGCACGCCGGTACCGGGGCGACCGACAATGCCGCCGGCTCCGCCGTCATGATGGAGGCGATCCGCCTCATCAAGGCCAGCGGCCTCAAGCCCCGCCGTACTATCCGGATCGGCCTGTGGACCGGCGAGGAGCAAGGACTGTTCGGTTCGCGTGAGTACGTGGCGCGCCACTACGGCGAACGCGTGTTTCGCGTCGACTCGGCGGGATTCACGCCTACCGACACCGTGCGTGCGCTCGTCGATTACGAGAAGCACGCCGGCTACTTCAACCTTGACAACGGAACCGGGAAGATCCGCGGCGTCTACCTGCAGGGAAATACGCAGGTGAAGGACGCCTTCTCGGCCTGGATCGAGCCGTTCCGCGACAAGGGGGTGACCACGGTGAGTGCGGCCAATACCAGCGGCACCGACCACCAGGCGTTCGACGCCATCGGGCTCGGCGGATGGCAGTTCATCCAGGACCCGGTCGACTACAATTCGCGAACACACCACTCCAACCAGGACTTGTACGATCGCCTCGTCCCGGACGACATGACGCACAATGCCGGCGTGGTGGCCGGCTTCGTCTGGCAGGCGGCGCAGCGCGCGGCGAAGCTCCCGGGGAAGGCGGGGTGGCCGGTGGTGGTGATGGACAAGACGGGGAAGCCGATCTCGGAGGAGTAAGGAGACGGGAGACGGGAGACGGGAGACGGGGGTAGGGCACTGGGGATTCGAGTGCGAAACTCGGACTGGACGATTTGTCCAACACCGAGTCGTCGACGGTGGCCATCGATGCCCGTGGCCGCGCGAAGCTCAGTAGAACGGCAGCAAACGAGACTCGCCAACAAAGACGAACCAGATGATCCCATCATAGTCAAGCGGGAGCAGGCTGCGCTCGAAGTAGCCGGCCGCGTTGGTCGACGAATACACCGCGCCGATGGAGCGCAGCAGCACCGGGCGCCGATCGATGGCGAACGTCCCCGCCTCGCGCGACGTCACCTTGTGCGTGTCGAAGATCAGCCGCGGCTGGGCCGTGGCGAACAGGAACGACTCCATCGTGAACACGCTGCCAAGTCCGCTCACGGTGTGCACCTGCAACGGGCCGTACGCGCCGCTCGACAACATGGTGATGGCGTTGAATCGCCCGTTGCCGAAGGTGAAGGCAACGTTGCGGTATGCGTCGCCCAGCTCGCGCGCGAGGTGCGCGCCCATCGTGCTCGGCCGCCGACTCACATGAGCATTGTGGGCCCACACGAAGAGTCGCGCCGCTGGCTCACGCGCGGCGATCCAGAGCGCGTTGTCGGCCATGGCACGATCGCGCACGCGAGCCACGACGGACACGTCGGCCGTATGCGCCATCTGCTCCCATTGCCGACTCAGCGTGATGTACTGCTGCAGCCAGGCGCCATCGTCGGCGGATAGCGCGCCATCCCACTCGTCGAGGTGCGCAGCGACGCTGTCAGCCAGCTGCGAGAGCAGGAGTGCACAGCGACTGCGCGCCGATTGGGGGAGCGCGGCGTACCTGGTACCGCTGAGCTGCCTCGACGGATCCCGGGCGTCGTCGAAACAGCGCACCGCCTCGTCCGCCTGGGCGGCGACCCGCACGTCGGCGCGCCCAAGCATCGCCGATACACTGTCCAGCGCCTGGTGCGGGAACTGCATGTCAACGCCGAAGAATCGCAGGCGCGGCTCGCCGGCACGTACGTTGTAGCTTCGCATCCAGAGTATGAGGTCCAGCACCTCCTGCGTGTTCCACGTCCAGAAATACAGCCCGGCGAGCAGCCGAGCCGGGTCTCCTTCACCGGTCGCCACGTAGCGGTCGATCGCCCGCGCCTCGGGCATCGTGGCCTCGATCAGGAAGTGGGTGTAGCCGCGCGTTTCCACCAGGTACTCGAAGGCGCGGTGCTTCATGCGGAAGAACTCTCGCGAACCGTGGGTCGCCTCGCCGAACGCCGCGATTCGCGCGTTCCCGATGATGCGCCCCAACTCGGCGAGGTCTTCGGTTCCGCTCCCGGGTTGATCCGTGTCGAACGGACGAGCGACCGAGCGCAGCCACTGCGACGTCAGTTCGCTGACGATCACGATCCCTTCGAAGTCGAGGTTCTCGGGGACGTGGGCCAGCCGGGCGTAGTAGTCGCTCAGCGTTACGCTATCGCGCGTGTCGGCCGGCAGGTTGGTGGACCCCGTCGTCGGGACCGTCGCGTCGACCACCTCGAGCGACATGTCGTCGACGCGCGCGACTCCAGTCCCCGACAGCAGGAGGCCGAAGGTGATGCCCACCGCGTCGTTCGCCACGTCGAGTACGATGGAATAGGTCGACCAGTCAGCGTTGCCGACGATGGCGCGACCATATTCAATCATGTTGTCGAACGCTGTCGTGCGCTGGGGAGAGTCGACGCGCATCCAGAGTCCCGCTCCCCGACCGGCCGCGCTGTCCGCGCGTACAAATCCCGAGAGCCGCAATCGCTTGCCGCGATACTCGACCGCCGAGATCTCCTGCGCGATGAAGCCAAATGCCGAGCTGCCCGCCGGGATGGCGGTCGTGGAGCGCACGTACGCCGCCCGCCCCGTGCGCTTGATTCCCAGGTCGACACCGGTCTCGTGCACGTTGGACACGGTTCCGCCCCAGGGTGCGCCGACACCGCGCACGAACTGGGGTGTCTCAACCAAGGGCGGCGATGTTCCGGTGTCGGTTGGATCGCCGCCGCAGGCGCCGAGGACGACGACGGCAAACGTCGCGGCGAGGTCGATCATCCTGCATCGCATACCCATTTCTCCGGTGGCCGGAACACGCAGGCGGACAACCTCGGGAGTGTGACCAAGCTACCCGACAATCGGCCGCATGGTCCGCGGGGTACGCAGCGCTATCCTCGCGTCGACAGAGCCAACGCCCATGCCCTCTCGTGCGCGTGACCCGAAGGAAGACTGGCGACAGCTAGACGCGAAGGGACGATGACATCTGGCGCCGTCGATAGCCTCTCTGCCACACGCCGTCGCTACTCCCCCGAGCGCCCCAGCTCCTCGAGCTGCGCCACCACCGCGGTGAGTTCCGCCATGATCGGGGCGTCGAACCCGAGCCCTTGAAGTCGGTCATGGACATTGCGGTACCACTGCAACGTCCCCTCCTTCCCCACCTTGAACCGACCCCAGACCGAATCGGCGTCGACGGTGCGGCGCAGGTCGGCGACGATGCTGGCCGCGTTATGCAGCTTGTCAGCCGCGCACACCCAGCGGGCCACCTCCGACGCCTGTGCCAGACGATCGAGATAATCCTGCTTTCGCTCGCCGGGTGAGAGTTCCACGCCGTCGTCATCGACACGACGGTGCGTCACCTGGTGCACGGTCGCCAGCACCTCGGCGCCGAACTTCTCGCTGATGCGCTGCTCCAGCATCTCACGCGAGTACGCCTCCCGCACCGTGTCCTCGATGACGTCGTGGAGGATGCCGGCGATGACGGTGTCGTCGTCTCGGCCGTAGCGCGTGAGGATCAGCGCGACGTTGGCCGGATGGGTCAGGTATGGCAGTCGCGTCCCCTTCCGCACCTGCTGGTCGTGGTGCTTGGCAGCAAACGCCAGCGCGTGGTTGATGCGATCGGAATAGCCGATGACAGTCATGCAGGAGCGACCGGGAGAGGCGGTGACGCGGGGGGTGAAAGTTACCCGCGGGTAATCAGCGAAGCGAGCAACTGGGGAAGCAGCAGCAGCGCCACTCCCTGCATGATCACGCCGAGGGCCTACGCCGCGTTGGACACGACCACCGCCGCATCGCCGTGCTGCGCCACGGGGATCTCGCCCTCCCACAATACCACGCCACGCACGCGTGCTCCTTCGTCAATGAGCGTCGCCACGGTGCGGGCCAGCGTCGACAGTCGCGTGCGGGTGAGCGTGGCGCACACGACCACGTCGTCGCCCGCACGATACTTCTTCACGGTCGCGAGCGGCGCGACGACGATGGTGGCATCGTGGCGGCGCGCTGCCCGCTGCACTTCGCCGATCAGGGCCTGCGATTCGGCCGGACCAAGCGGCGTCGGGCGACCGCCCGCGGGGAGAATGTCGAGCGCGCGCCCCCGCCCGACCGGGACGCCTATGAGTGACTCCGACCACTTGCGCCGATTGGCAAGAACGGCCGCCAGCCCCGGCGATCGCGGGAGCGCGAGCACCGCGCGGACAGGTTCCAGCGCCAGGTCCGCGTCGATCAGGAGCGTTACCCGGGCATCGTTCGCCACCACGGCGGCCAGGTTTGCCGCCACCGTCGCTGCTACCATGGGGTCGTCGCCGGTCACCGTGATGATCCCGTCCTTGGGCCACTGCGACGAGAGGTGCCACGCCAGGACTCGGTACGCGTCGAAGGTCGGATCCAGCGACGGCGGAATCGTGCGGTCCGACGCGCGTCGATTGCGCTCGGCGGGCACGGTGCGCAGTCGCGCCACCCCCAGCACCCGCAGGTCAGTCAGTCGCTCCGCCTCGGCGGCGTCGGCCACGCGCGGACTGCGCATCTCGTCGAGGAGCGAAAAGACGAAGGCAAAGACGGCGGCGAGAATGACCGCAGCGCCCACCAGGACCGCGAGCGGGGCCAGTTGCACCCGCGCACGCTCTTGGGCCGCCGCAGAGTCGGCGTACGCGTTGGCCGCCCGAACACCTTCGAGCGATCGCCGCGCCGACTCGTACGATATCCACGCGGCCTGACGCGCCTGAACAACCGCTGTCGAATCCGGGACTATGGCCACGGGCGAGCTCTCCGGACTCGCCACCGTCGGGGCGGCTTGCGCGGCATGCTGGCGCTCGAGCGCGGCGAGGCGCTGCTTGGCGATCACGCTGATCTGGCGCCCGATTTCGTTGGCCTGCGTCGTGAGGGCGACGAAAACCGGATCCACAGTTGCGCCGCCGCCCAGCTCATCGCGCTCGCGCTCGATCAGCGTCATCGAGTCGACCAGCGCGGCAACCTGTGCGGCGACCCGGCGGTCGTCGCGCAGCAGGGGCGATTGCGCGAGCGCGCGGTACGACGCGAGGAGCGGCGCATTGTCGGCGCGCTCGATGAGGACGCGCAGGGCTTGTGAGGCGACGCGGGACGAGTCCCGTTGTTCCGGTATCGGTTGCCCGAACTGCGGATTCGATAGCGCCAGCAACGCGGCACTCGCAAGGCGTGTTTGCGCCAGTGCACTGTCTGCGGATGCCAAGTGTCGCCGAGCATTGCGCTCGCGGGTCGCAAGCAACGTGGTGTCGCGACGCTCGACCTGATCGTTGCGCAGGAGGTTGCGAGCGCCCCGCACGCCAGCCGGTAGAAAGAGATAGGCGAGCATGACCGTGACGAACACCCCGATAGCGGCAGCGATCAGTCGCCACGGTCGCTTCACGGCGTTGCGCGCCCGCGCACCGAACCAGGCCGCTCGTGGAGCGGTCCGGAGTCGGCGCGTGGCGAGCGCCGTGCGCGAGTACGTTCCGGTGTTCGACATCGGTGTTCGCGGTGTTCGCGGTGTTCGCGGTGTTCGGCTAGCGGATCTCGATCTCGCCCGTCATGCCCTGAGGAAGTCGCGGGGTGGAGACAAACGGATACGTCCCGGGCGTAAGTGCGCCGAGCGACAGGGTCCACGTCTCCTGCACACCTGCCAGCAACGGCGAGCGTCCATTCGCCGAGTTCGGCATGTTCATCTGAAGCTGGTTACGGGATTCGGCCGGTATCGCCGCGAGGTCGAAGGCGATTTCGTGCGGACCACCAGAGACGACCACGAACTTGACGCCGTCTCCGGCCTTGGCCGCAATGTGTTGCGGTTCAAAGCGATAGCCCTTGGCATCTCCAATCAACTTGACTTCGATGATCGCGCCAGTGATGGGTGCGGCCGCTCCGGGAATGGCGCCGACCTGCGCCGATGGAGCATCGGCGATCGGCGCCGCTACCGGAGACTGCTGGCTGCTGCTCGGAGTCGCTGAGGCGCTTGCCGAGTCGACAGCGGGGGTTTCGCCCGAACCGCAACCGGCCAGCAAGAAGAGGGCGGCCGCGGTGTACAGTGTTCGTTGCATAGAATCTGGATTCCTGAGGGGCGCTGAAAGGTGTGATGCAGGAGAGAGACGCATTCGGATGGTGTTTCATCACCAGTGTGCGGGAAGTTGCTCGTGGAGTCGGTGCGCCAGGTGACGGTGTGGGCCCCGATGCGGTGCGTTGCAACGCGAGGGAGCTGAATTCTACAGTCTACGTGCGTGTGCTTGAGGATGGACTCGGCGCGAGGCGCGCTTCGCTCCCCACGTTGACGCCCCTACCTCGCCCCGCTACCTTCACCCGCCATGTTCTGCCCTGTGCACCGCCATCACCATCACACGCATCACGGCCATGCCCCCACGGGCCTGGGCGTCTTTCGCGTGAGGTAGCTGGCGGTCCGAACGCCTCTATTCGCGTCAAGCGCCAAGGCCCGTCCACCGAGGACGGGCCTTTCTGTTTGTCCCATTTCTTTCAGGAACGATGCTCAGGATTGCCTTGCCCAACAAAGGGCGGCTCGCCGAAGAAGCCCGAGAACTGTTCAATGATGCGGGACTCGAGGTCCGCGCGCGGGGAGAGCGGTCGCTGACCGCCTCGCTGGGCGGTGAATTCGAGGCGCTGTTTGTCCGGGCGCAGGACATTCCCGAGTTCGTGGCCGACGGCGCGGCCGACGCCGGGGTGACGGGCTGGGATCTCGTCTGCGAGTCCGAACGACCGCTCGACTCGCGCCTCGACCTCGGCTTCGGGAAGTGTCGGCTGGTGGTGGCCGTGCGCGATGACTCGCCGGTGCAGACGGTCGACGAGCTCGCCGCGGGGTCGCGGGTTGCGACGGTCTTTCCGCGCATCACCCACGCGTTCTTCAAGGCGCGCGAGTTGGCGATCGAGCTAGTCCCGATGAGCGGGGCGGCCGAGATTGCACCGCACCTCGGCATCGCCGACGTGGTCGTGGACCTGACGTCCACGGGGTCGACGCTCAAGGTCAACGGGCTGCGCGAGATCCAGACGGTGATGATCTCGACCGCCCGCCTGATTGCGGCCCCAGGCGCGGCCGAGCGGAACGCGGGGAAGGGGCAGGCCCTGACGGAGCTGAGCTCGGCGCTGGAGTCGGTGCTGCGGGCACGCGGCCAGCGCTACCTCATGGCCAACGTTCCGCGCGCGGCGCTGGAGCAGGTAAAGGGGGTGATCCCGGGACTCAACGGGCCGACGGTGATCGACATCTTGAATGGCGGGATGTACGTCGCGGTGCACGCGGTCGTCCCCGCCGCCACCATTTATCGCACCGTCGCGTCGCTCAAGACGCTCGGGGCCGAGGGAATACTCGTGACGCGAATCGAGAGGTTGATGCCGTGAGCACGCTCAAGTTGCGGTTTCGCGGTGCGGTGGCATCGTTAGGCTCGGAGGGGCGCATCGCCCTGCTGGAGCGGACCACGGCCGACGATGACGTGCTGCGCGACACGGTGACGGCGACCATCGATGCCGTGCGAAGCCAGGGGGACGTGGTCCTCAAGTCGCTGGCCCGCGAGTACGACAAGGTGTCGCTCAAGCGGCTCGACGTGCCGAGGGCGGAATGGACCAAGGCGCTGGACGCGCTCGACCCCGCGGTACGAGCCGCGATAGAGCGCTCGGCGCGTAACATTGAAACTGCGCACCGGGCCTTCCTTCCGACGGCGAGCGAGGTGGAGACGGAGCCGGGGATCACGATCGGGCGGCGCCCGGACCCGTTAGGCAGGGTGGGGGTGTACGCCCCCGGCGGGCGGGCGGCGTATCCCAGCTCGGTGCTGATGGGGGCAATCCCGGCGCGCGTGGCAGGCGTGGGCGAGGTGATCCTCTGCTCCCCCCCGGCGGCCTACGGCCTGCCATCGCCCGCGGTGCTGGCGGCGTGCGCCATCGCGCAGGTGGACAGGGTGTTTGCGTTAGGCGGGGCGGGGGCGATCGCGGCCATGGCGTACGGCACGGAGAGCGTGCCGCGCGTCGACCGGATCGTGGGGCCCGGGAATGCGTGGGTGACCGAGGCCAAGGTGCAGGTGGCCAAGGCCTGCGCGATCGACTCGCCGGCCGGGCCGAGCGAACTGCTGCTGATCGCCGACGACAGCGCCGACGTGGCGCAGGTGGCGCGCGAGCTGCTCGCGCAGGCCGAGCACGACCCGCTGACCTGCGTGGTGGCGGTCACCGTGGGCGACGAGGTGGCGCGGCAGGTGGAGCTGGCCCTGGAGACAATGGTCGGCGGCTACTCACGACATGCCATCATCCGCCAGGCGTTGGAGGCCAACGGTGGGGTGATCTCGGTCGACTCGCTGGAGGATGCCGTCACCCTCTCCAACTTCTACGCCCCCGAGCACCTGATGCTTGCGGTCAGGGACGCCGACCGCATCCTCCCGATGCTGCGCAACGCCGGAACGATCTTCGTTGGGACGACCGCGTCGGTCTCGTTTGGCGACTACATGACCGGCGCCAACCACACGCTTCCGACCAACGGGCTGGCGCGATCGTATAGCGGACTGTCGACCCTCGATTTCATTCGATGGACGACGTACCAGCGCGTGACGCCCGAAGCGGCGGCTCGGTTGGCGGCCGACGTGGGGACGTTTGCCGACGCTGAGGGGCTCGACGGCCATGCGCGCGCGGCTCGGGCGTGGATCGGGCGTGGAGAGACGACATGAGCGAGACGCGCGATCAGGCCGACGGCGGGGCGAACGACGGAACGAACAGCGAGACGGCTTCGCCGCTCACCCCGCGCGTCGCGAATTGGACGCCGCGAGCGGCGTATCGTGACGTACGGGCGTACGATGTGGATCCGACGGCGTGCGAGCTGGAGCTGGCCGACAACACCTCGCCGTTCGGCGCCCCCCCGGCAGCGCTGCGCGTGCTCTCCAGCGCGATCGGGGGCGGACTGGCCCGCTATCCGAGCACCTATTCGCGCACGCTGCGCGAGGCTATTGCCGCGTACGTCGGGGTGTCGCCTGACGAAGTGATGGTCGGCTGCGGCTCGGACGACGTGATGAGCTGCGCCTTCAGAGCGCTTGGTGAACCCGGCGATCGTGTGGCGTACATGGACCCGACCTTCGTCATGGCACGGGTGTTCGCCGCCGTGAACTCACTCACCCCCGTTCCGGTCCCGCTCACGGCAGCCTTCGACGCCGATGCCGAGGCGCTGGTCGCGGCGCAGGCGTCGATCACCTACCTGTGTACGCCCAACAACCCGACGGGGCTCCCGATCGCACCGGCGACGCTGGCGCACGTGCTTCGCGAGGCGCACGGGCTGGTCTTCGTGGACGAGGCCTACGCCGAGTTTGCCGGAACGAACCTGGCGCGCGAGGCGCCGGCGCACGGACAATCGCTGGTCTTCAGGACCTTCTCCAAGGCCTTCGGGCTTGCGGGGATGCGGGTGGGGTTTGCGGTCGGGGCTCGACCGCTCATCGCCGAGCTGGAAAAGGCGCGGGGTCCCTTCGCGGTGACGGCGCTGAGCGAACGAGCAGCGTTGGCGGCGGTGACCGAGGACCTGGCGTGGGTGCAGCATGGCGCGGCGCGCATCGTCGACATTCGGGAACGCTTCATTGCCGCGTTGCACGCCGCAGGGCTCTCGCCGCTGAATAGCGCGGCGAACTTCGTCCTCCTGCCAGTCAGCGACTCGCGGGCCGCGATGCGCGCGCTGCGCGATCGCGGAATTCTCGTGCGGCACTTTACCGGACTGTCGGGGATCGGCGATGCGCTGCGCATCAGCCTGGCCGATTGGCCGGTGATGGAGCGCGTACACGCGGCGCTGCTCGCGGTGGTCCCGCACGACTCACGCCCCCTGACGCCGGGAGAGCGGGTCGATGCCTGAGCCACGGATCACGATCTTCGACTACGGCGCTGGCAACCTGCACTCGCTGGCCAAGGCCGTTGCCTCGTTTGGCACGGCGCCCGTCGTCGAGACCGACCCGGTACGCGCGGTCGAGACTGACGTGCTTCTCCTGCCCGGCGTGGGCGCCTTCACCCCGGCCGCCGAACGCCTGGCGCCGGGGCGTGACGTCATGCAACAGGCACTGGCCGGCGGGCTCCCCTGCCTCGGCATCTGTCTCGGCATGCAGCTGCTCCTGGACGGGAGCGACGAGGGGACGGGGAGCGGACTCGGCGTCATTCCGGGGTGGGTGACCCGCATCGATGCCGAGCGCCTGCCGCAGATCGGCTGGAACTCACTGGAGGACGCCATCGATCCGCTGCTGGCCGAATCCGGCCTCGACACCGTGTATTACGCGAACTCGTTCATCTGCCGACCGGACAAGCGGTCGCACGTGACGTCGTGGAGCACGCACGGGGGAGATCGTTTCGCGGGGTCGGTGCGACGCGGGCGAACCGTCGGCGTGCAGTTCCATCCGGAAAAGTCGTCGAGCGCCGGCGTCGCCTTCATCCACGCCTTCTTGCGGGAGATGCTCACATGATCGCCATTCCAGCGGTCGACCTGCGGGAAGGGGCGTGCGTCCAGCTGGTCGGCGGCGAGTACGCGGACGAACGCATACGGCTCGAGGACCCGATCGGTGTGGCGCGAGAGTGGGCGCGGCTCGGGTTCCGCCGGCTGCACGTGGTCGACCTCGATGCCGCGCTCTCGAGGGGGAGCAACGCCGAGGTCATCCGGGTCCTGTTGCGCGAGCGGCTGGCGGAGGTGCAGGTGGGCGGTGGCCTGCGCAGCACCGATGCGGTGCGCGACATGCTGGATGACGGCGCCCGCTTCGCGATCGTGGGGACGCGGGCGCTCGAGGACCTGGACTGGTTGGCCGACCTGGCGCACGCCTACCCCGGTGAGATCATCGTCGCGGCGGACGTGCGTGAGCGCAAGATTACCACGCAGGGATGGCAGCGCACGCTGCCGCGCGATGTCATCGACGTGGTCGAGGAGCTGAACGCCCTGCCGCTGGCCGCGTTGTTGGTGACCGCCGTGCACCGCGAGGGACAGCTGCAAGGCAGCGACCTTCCGTTGATGGAAGACGTCGTCGAGGCGGCGGGCTGTCCGGTCTTCGCAGCGGGGGGCGTGGGGAGCATCGCCGACCTGCGTGCCTTGCAGGACCGCGGGGTCGCCGGTGCCGTGATCGGCATGGCGCTCTACACCGGTGCGATCGATCCGCGTTACATCGTCGACGAGTTCGCCACATGAGGACCAGGTGAGGGACAGATGAGCACCATCGAGCGCGAGACGCGCGAGACGACAATCCGGGTCACCGTCCTGCGCGAGGGGGGCGAGATCACGGTGGATACGACCGTTCCCTTCCTCGACCACATGCTGCTCACCTGGGCGCGATACGCCGGCGTGGGGCTGTCACTGCACGCGCGTGGCGACCTGCGCCACCACCTCATCGAGGATGTGGCGATCGCGCTGGGCGCGGCACTCAAGGGAGCGATACCGGCCACCGCGGCGCGGTACGGTCACCGGGTCATTCCCATGGACGAGGCGCTGGTGGAGTGCGCCATCGACGTGGGCGGTCGCTACTTCTACGAAGGGCCGATCCCCAGCACGCTGTACGATCACTTCATGCGGTCGTTCGCCGAACACTCAGGCAGCACGTTGCACCTGATGGTGCTGCGCGGTACTGACCGGCATCACATCGTGGAGGGAGCGTTCAAGGCGCTGGGATTGGCGATTCGCGATGCGATGGTGGACAGCGGGGCGGTGTTCTCCACGAAGGGAAGCGTGTCGTTGCGGCACGGCACCGCCGCAAAGGGCGACGCAAAGGGCGACGCAAAGGGCGACGCAAAGGGCGACGCGACCGGGGAACAACGTGCCGCGGATGGCGACCCGACGCTCGGGACACCGTCGGGTCGCGGGCGACCGGGGGGAAGGCGCTGATGCTGACCCGACGACTGATCGTCTGCCTGGACGTGAAGGGCGGGCGCGTGGTGAAGGGGGTGAACTTCGAGTCGCTGCGCGACGTGGGCGATCCGGTCGCGCTGGCCGAACGGTACGAGCGGGAGGGGGCAGACGAGATTGTCTATCTCGATATCTCGGCGAGCGCCGAGGAGCGCGCCACGCTGCTCGACCTGGCGCGCCGTACCGCCGAGCGGCTGTTCATCCCGCTCACCATTGGTGGTGGCATCCGCACCGCGGACGACGTGGCGCGGGCGCTGCGCGCGGGGGCGGACAAGGTGAGCCTCAACACGTCGGCGGTCGAGCGTCCCGAGGTGCTGGCCGAGGCATCGCACCGGTTCGGGGCGCAATGCGTCGTGGCGAGCATCGACGCCGCCCTGGTCGACGGTGCCTACCGCGTCTTCGTGAAGGGAGGGAAGGTGCCCACCGGGCTCGAGGCCGTGGCGTGGGCGCGCGAGTGCGAGCGGCAGGGAGCGGGTGAGATCCTGCTGACCAGCATCGATCGCGACGGCGTGCGCGGCGGGTACGATCTCGCGCTCACGCGGGCGATCAGCGAGGCGGTGCACGTCCCGGTGATTGCATCTGGCGGTGCCGGGACGTCGGCACACGTCGTCGAGGCGTTCGACGCTGGGGGAGCCGACGCGGCGCTGGTCGCGGGGATCCTGCACGACGGCGTCGCCACGGTCGCCGAGTTGAAGTCGGCGATGAAGCGCGCGGGCGTGCCGGTGCGCGAGACGGCGGGGGTGGCCGCATGACGACGCCGAGTGTGTTGCTGGAGGCAGTGACCGAGGTGGCGCGGGTCGCCGGCGACGTGGCGATGCGGTTCTTCAAGCAGGGCGTCGATGTCGAGACCAAGGGCGACGGCAGTCCCGTCACGGTCGCCGACAAGACGGCGGAGCACGAGGCACGCGCGTGGATTGCGGCGCGCTTTCCCGGGGACGCCGTGCTGGGAGAGGAGTACGGCTTTTCCGGCGATGCGCGACAGCGACGGTGGCTGATCGACCCGATCGACGGCACCAAGACCTTCGTGCGCGGCGTTCCGTTGTGGGGGACGATGATTGCGGTCGCACAGGATGACCTGGTGATCGCCGGCGCCATCTACTGCCCGGCGGTCGGCGAGATCGTCTCGGCGGCGGTGGGATGCGGGTGCTGGTGGAACGGGGCGCGGTGCCAGGTGTCGTCGGTGGCGACGCTGGCCGATGCCACGATCCTGGTCACCGATGCGCGCTTCCCGTATCACCCGCACCGTGCCGCGAACTGGCATGCGTTAGGCGGTCAGGTGGCAGTGTCCCGCACCTGGGGGGACTGCTACGGATACGTGCAGGTGGCCACCGGGCGAGCGGAACTGATGGTGGACGATCGCCTGAGTCCATGGGATGCGGCGTCGCTCATCCCGATCATTCGCGAGGCGGGGGGCGTGTACACCGACTGGCGGGGAGGAAGCGACATTGACGGCGGCGACGGGGTGGCGAGCAATGCGCTCCTCTCGACGCCGCTGCGCGACGCGCTCGGCGTACCGGAGAGATAGGCCAATGCTCAATCTCGACACGCTCGACTTTGCCAAGGGGGGGGGCTTCGTCACGGTCGTCTGCCAGGACGCGCGGACGCAGGCCGTGCTGATGGTGGCGCGCGCTGATCGCGAGGCGTTGACACGAACGGTGACGACCGGGGAGATGCACTATCACTCGCGCACGCGCGGGCTGTGGCACAAGGGGGCGACAAGCGGCCATGTGCAGCACGTCGTGTCGCTGCACGCGGACTGTGACGGCGACGCCGTGCTGGCGCTGGTGACGCCGGCGGGGCCGGCGTGCCACACGGGGGCGCGGAGTTGCTTCTTTCAGGGTGGGGAGGAGGATGCGGGCGGCGTCTCGGCGAGTGCGGAGGAGATGGCTGGGGGGCCCCCCCAAGAACAACCTACCCCCTCCTCCCCCACCATCCCTCATCAGTCCATTCCCGCCCCCACCGTTTCGACAGCAGACGCCGTGCTCGCCCACCTGGCCACAACCATTGCAGAGCGGGCAGCCGCACTCCCGCTCCCCGCAGGGGTGACGCCGAGCTACACGCAGCGCCTCTTGAGCGACCGCAACCTCCGCCTGAAGAAGCTCGGGGAGGAAGCCGCCGAGTTGGCCGTGGCCTGCGCCGACGAGGATCGCCCCCGCGCCGCGGAGGAAGCGGGAGACATCGTCTATCACACCCTGGTCGCACTGGCCGCCATCGGCGTGACGCTCGACGACCTCACGGAGGTCCTGCAGGCGCGCTCGCGCTGATTCGGTTCGCCCTCACCGCGGCCACGCCTCCGCGACGGCTCGTAGCGCGCCCTGAGCGGATTCGTGCGTTCCCTCCGGGTGCGCGCGGCCGCCTAACGGGCCACACCTGTCTCGACGGGGGTGTCGCTCCGCCCTCCCCACTCCGTCCAGCTTCCGTCGTAGACCGCAGCAGGCGGGGCCCCGATCGCGTCGAGGGCGAGCACGATCGCGCACGCTGTCACGCCGGAGCCGCAGGTGGTGACGATGGGGCGCGTAGGGTCGAGCCCCGCCTGCGTCATGATGGCGCGTAACTCGTCGGCGGAGCGCAGCGTCCCGTCGTCGCGCACGAGTCGCGCGTAATGCACGTTGCGGCTCCCTGGAATGTGGCCGCCTCGCACACCGGGGCGCGGCTCGGGCTCCGCCGCCTCGAAGCGGCCCGGCGAGCGGGCATCGGCAACCTGGGCGCTGGGATCGCCCTGCATGGCGAGCAGGGCGTCGACATCGCGTAGCCGCGTGAGGTCGAGGCGGGCGTCGAAACGCGCCGCCTCGATCGCAGGGTCTCCGACCTCCAGCACGCGCCCGTCGGCGACCCACTTGCGCAGTCCTCCGTCGAGCACGGCCACCCGGTCATGCCCAAACGCGCGCAGCATGAACCAGAGTCGCGGGGCGCTGAAATTCTGTCCCGACCCGTCGTACACGACCACGGCGTCGTCGCTCGACACGCCGAGCTGTCCCATGCGCTCGCTGAACTGCGCCACGCTGGGAAAGGTGTGCGGCAGGGCGGAGCGTTCATCACTCAGCCAGTCCAGGTCAGCGAACACGCTGCCGACGATGTGTCCGGAGACATACTCGGCGCGGGCGTTTCGGCCAGCAGACGCGAGATACGTACTGGCGTCGATCACCATGAGCCCGGCCTGTCCGATGTGGTCGGCGAGCCAGTCTGTGGTGACGATCGGTGTGGGGAGCGCGAGTGCAGTCATGTGAGGAAGATGGGGGACGGAGCGCGCGCGACGGAAGCCGAGTTCCCCGGGTCGACGATCAGTGGTCCGACGGTAACTTGTCCCCGGTCCGTCTTGCCGATCCCCCGGTCGGCGGCGTTCCCTCCCCGTGCGCCCTGCCGGGGAACGGTGTCGTCACCCCTTGCCTACACACCACTTGTCGATCAACGCCTCGTCGTCGAACGAAGCGTGGGGGAGTCGCATCGGCCTCATTCTCGCCATGGCGGGCAATGCGGTCGGCCTGGGCAACTTCCTGCGCTTCCCGCGTCAGGCCGCCGCGAACGGCGGCGGTTCGTTCATGGTCCCGTACTTCATCGCCTTGCTCGTCATCGGCATTCCGCTGATGTGGATCGAGTGGGGGATCGGGCGTAACGGCGGACGCTACCGAAAGGGACACTTCCCGGGGATGCTCGCGGCCATTTGGAAGCACCCGGCCGCAAAGTACGTCGGGGTGGTGGGGATGGTCATCCCGCTGTCGGTGATGATCTACTACACGTACATCGAGAGCTGGACCGCGGGCTTCGCCCTCTTCTCCCTCACCAAGGACTACTGGGGCCACACGACCCAGGAAGGGATGGTTGGCTACCTGCGCTCCTTCCAGGGGATCCGCGCCGAGGGGGCGCCCGTATATCACGGCTCCTGGACCCCGTACCTGTTCTATGCCGGCACGCTCGGCATCAACATCTGGGTGCTCTCACGGGGCATCTCGGGCGGCATTGAGAAGCTGGCCAAGATCGGCATGCCGATCCTCTTCTTCTTCGCCGTCATCCTCATGGGCGTCGTCCTGTTCACCCCCGAACAGGTCGGCATCGGGACGAGCCCCATCAGCGACGGCCTCGCCTTCCTCTACACGCCGGACCTGAGCAAACTTGGATCTGCCGGCGTGTGGCTGGCAGCGGCAGGACAGATCTTCTTCACTCTCTCGGTTGGAATGGGTTCGCTGCAGGCGTACGCCTCGTACTTGAGCACGAAGGACGACATCGCCCTCAACGGACTCGCAACCGCGGCGACCAACGAAACGGTCGAGGTGATTCTCGGCGGCTCGATCGCCATTCCTGCCGCCGTCACTTTCTTCGGCGTCAGTGGCGCCATGGCGATTGCAAACGGCGGCTCGTACGACCTCGGCTTCGCCACGATGCCGGTCGTCTTTCAACAGATCGACAAGACGCTCCCCATCGGGTCGCTGCTCGGCTTCATGTGGTTTGGCCTGCTCTTCTTCGCCGGCATTACCTCGTCCGTCTCCATGCTCACCCCGATCGTCGCCTTCTTCCGCGAGGAGTTCGGGATCAAGCGCGAGACGGTGGCGTGGACACTTGGCGCGTTCTGCTTCGTGTTCGGGATGATGCACGTGCACTGGCTGCAGCACGGCCTGCTCGACGAGTGGGACTATTGGGCGGGAACCTTCGGACTCGTCCTCGTGGCGATCATCGAGACCGTGATCTTCATGTGGGTCTTCAAGCCCGACCAGGCATGGAAGTCGCTCCACATGGGAGCGGATATCCAGATCCCGAAGTTCTTCAAGTTTGTCATGACGTACATCACCCCGCTCTTCCTCTTCGTCCTGCTGGGATGGTGGGGGACGACCGAGGCAATCCCGATCCTCTTCAACGAGCGGTCTGCCGGTGGCTCGACGCCGGTGCCCGACGCCTCGTGGCCGTATGTGGCCGCTTCGCGTTCGATGCTCCTCCTGTTCGGCGTCGCGTTCGCCGTGCTCATTCGGATGGCCTGGAAGCGCAACAAGTACGACGATCGCCAGGGCTTCGTAGAACTGGACACCAACCGCGCGGAGGGTTGATATGAAACCGTGGGTGATCTTCCTCGTGCTCAGCTGGGGATTCGTGCTGAGCCTCGTCTCGTGGGCGTACTGGCGCCTGCTCTCCGATCAGGGGCAGAAGCACTTCGATCCCGACGGCGTGGGCCCGGCCGCGCCGGCCGTACCCGCACGCGCCGTCGGCAAGAAGGGCAGAAAGGGCGGGAAGGGCAGGACGTAGCGGCACGGATCATCGCCGCGTCGCGACAGTCCACCGCGCCGTCACCTGCAAGGGTGACGGCGCGCCTGCTTCCAGCGTGTCGCCCAGTGCCCTGCTGCCCTCACGACCGCCTACAGCGTCAGTGCCAGTTCGATGGCCTGCGCCAGTCCGCCGGCGTCGACGTCGCCCACGATGTGCCGGGCAAGCGCGCACACCTCGGGCTCGGCGTTCCCCATCGCCACCGGGTGTCCCACCAGCCGCATCGCCGGCGCATCGTTCCACCCATCTCCCACGAACATCACGTCGCCCATCGCCATCCCATACGCCTCGGTCACCGCTCGCACCCCTGTCCCCTTGTCCACCCCCGGGACCATCAGCGAGACGAAGAGTGTCTCGGACATGACCGGGGAGGTGGACGGCGAGATCTCCACGTCGGGATGGGGCTCGGCCAACACGTCGTCGTCCTTGCCAATGGTGAGCAGCCACTGGGCGCGAACGACCGGTGCGGTGAGCGAATCAAACGAGCGCTGGGCAAAGGGGACGCCGAGCAGGGCGGCGTGCGCGCGCGTGTCCGGGGAGTCGACCTCGACCGCGAAGTCGACGTCAGTGTACAGCTCGAGAATCCGCCCGGTCTCGCGCGCCTGACGGATGAGCCGGGACACCGTCTCGCTGGGAAGCGCCGCAGAGTGCGTCCCCCCGGTCGGCAGATGCAACACGCTCGCCCCATTCTGGAAGACATGCCATCCGGCGCCGTCGATCCGCTCTGCGTAGCCGCGGGCGAGTCCGAAGGCCGGGCGCCCGGAGCAGACCGCGATGCGCACGCCAGCGTCGCGTGCCCGCGCTGCCGCCGACCATGTGGCCGGATGAACCGCCCCCTGCGAGCCGATGAGAGTGCCGTCGAGGTCCGCGCAGATGAGGCGAATCATGGCGGGGAAGCTAACGGCGCCTGGGAAGGGCGCGTGCACGATTCGGCAGGAGCGTGCGTCCCGGCGACTGCTCCACCCGTTGCGCCCACTTGACGGCCGGATTCGAGAAACCAATTGTTGGTTGCGCCTTGGAGCGAGCGCTTCGGACTCACAACATTGGGAGGGATCGTGAAACGACGATTCGGGACGGGGATGGCGGTCGCCGCAGTGGTCTTGCTAAGCGGCTGCTTTCACCAGGTGGTGGCAACTGGGCTACCCGCGGGGACCGCGAAAGTAGACAGACCGTGGACATCCACGTGGATTTTCGGACTGGTCGAGGCCAAGCCGATCGATGTCCGGCAGCTGTGTTCCAGTGGTGTGGCGTTCGTGGAATCGAAGTTCACCGTCGGCAACTGGTTCGGAAGCCTGATCACCCTCGGCATCTGGACGCCAAGGAACGTGTCAGTCACCTGTGCCAGCGGCGGAAGCGCATCGCTTGACCCGTCGATGCGGACGATCCCGTTGGGATCCACCGCAATGTCCTTGGCCGACGCCGCACGACTATCGATCGAGTCGCACGCGGTCGTCGCACTGACCTGGGATCCGTCCACGCCGACATCGGAGGCCACGCGATGATGAAGCGCGCGCTCCTCTTTTCGCTGCTGCTCGCCACGGCCGGTTGCTTCCGAACCACCGTGCTGACCGGGCTCCCCGAAGGAGACACCAAGATCGATCTTCCGTGGCAGAAGTCGTGGGTGTTCGGACTCGTCCCCCCCGACACCATCAATGCGAAACCGCGCTGCCCCAACGGAGTGGCCAAGGTCATGGTGGAACAGTCGTTCCTCAATGGCCTCGTAGGCTCACTGACCTACAGCATCTTTACCCCCATTCACCCGGTGGTAACCTGCGCGAGGTAGTCGCCGGCGAAAGCGTCCGCTCTGTAAGATCGGGGCCGATTCTCACCAGGGGATCGGCCCCGTTCGTTTCCTGCGGCCGAGCGTCGGGCGTTTCCCCATGGCGTAGTTTGACACGAAGACAGAAGGATAGGTCGGCCGCGCGCCGCCATGTGTCGTGCACACCGTGTCGCGATGTCTCGCCCGTTCCCTCTCCTCCTGCTTGTCTCCATGCCCGTGATTCTGCGCGTCGTCGCCCTGCTGGCCGCGCTGGTGCCGGCGCTCATGGTCTTTGTCGGCGCGGCCGCATTCGAACTGGGATTCTGGACACTCGCGCTGCTCGCCCTGCTGGCGTTCCTGGGCGCCGGGTTCACGTTGCTGCGGTTCGCGGAGCGCCATCTGACAAGACGAGGGCTCTCCGCGTCAGGGGCCCCGAACGTCCGATGGTGGCTAGGCGGTGGAGTGGCGGTCTACGCGCTCCTCGCACAGTTGCTCGTTGGACGAGCACCGGCTCGAACCATCGCCGATCCGCCTACCAGCGACAGAACCCAGTACTGGACACTGGGCAACGGTTCGCGAATCGCGTACGAGATGGTAGGTGCTGCGGGCGGGGCGCGGGGCGCCCCGATCGTGGTGCTCCACGATGGCCCTGGAATGCCGATCCTTCCGTTCCTGCAGGCCGTCGGACGACGCCCGCTCGATTTCGCCGCGGTCGAAGGGCACGATGTGTACTACTACGATCAGCTTGGCGCCGGGCTCTCCGGACGGCTCGATCTCACGACCGACGCCCCCTATTCGGTCGCACGTCACGTCGGTGACCTCGAGGAGATCCGTCGCGCCATCGGCGCCCCGCGCATGATCCTCGCCGGGACGGGCTGGGGGGCGACGCTCGCCGTGAACTATCTCCTGCAGCACCCCGAGCATGTCGAAAGCGTCATCCTGGAATCGCCGGCCGCCATCTGGGCGCCGGCGTGGCCCGAGACCATCAGCCCAACCGCGCGCGCACGCATGACCGACGTGCAGGCATCGGCGCTGGCGGCACTCGAGCGTCCACCGCTGCGACTCGTGATCGGACGCATGATGGCCGACGTAAGCCCGCGGTCAGCGCACACGATTGTCGCGGACTGGGAGGCCGACCAATGGTGGACTCGTGCCACCGAGGAGGCGATCCGACTCGGCCAACCCAACCTGACCTGCTTCAGCGACCCGGGTCAGGGAATTCCACCCCCGTCGGGGCTCGGCTTCTTCGCCAACAGCTACACCCTCGCCGATGCCCTGTCGCTCCCCGATCCCCGACCGACCCTTCAGACGCTGCGAGTGAAAGCCCTCGTCATCCGTGGCATGTGCGACTACGCGGACTGGACGATCTCCGCCGAGTATCCGCAGGTCATCCGGGGCACGCACACGGTCGCCATTCCTGCCGCCGGTCACTTCGTGTGGCTCGAGCAGCCCGCGCTCTATTCGGAGGTGGTTCGCGCCTTTCTTCGCGGAGAGCCCATCCCTCTTGCCGCGTACTCACCCGTCAAGTAGCCGACGACCATCTAGAATCGGTCCGAATCACCCGCCCATATTGACTTGTGGTTTTGCCCGGGTAATTTGCCGGTGCTTTTCAGCCAGCACTGGTGCAGCCCATGAATCACACCACATCCGACAACGCTGTCGTCGCATTCGACGGCGCCCGGCTGATCGGCGCGGGAGCGCTCGCGTCCGTTCTTCCACTCGTCAGGCGCGTGGTCGCTGAGGGTGGCGCTGGCCCGGTGCTCGTATTCGACGCGACCACCAGTCAGCTCGTCGAGTTGGACCTTCGCGATGCCTCGGAACGGGCGGTGGCGGGCAACCTTCTGGACGCCGCGACGGTGCAAGCGTCAGCGCACGCATCCGACGTGAGTTCAGTTGCGCCACCAGCCGCCGACACGCCACGCGGCCCCGGACGCCCCCGACTCGGTGTCGTGGCCCGTGAGGTCACGCTCCTCCCGCGCCACTGGGACTGGCTCGCCGTCCAGCCCGGCGGCGCTTCCGCGGCGCTGCGGCGACTGGTCGAGCAGGCCCGCACGGCGCACGCCGGGCGCGACCGGACGCGCTTTGCACAGGAGTACGCCTACCGCTTCATGTCGGCCATGCTCGGCGACCACCCGGGCTTCGAGGAGGCAACGCGCGCGCTGTTCGCCGGCGATCACGAGCGCTTCACCGCGCATTCCGATGCGTGGCCCCCAGACCTCCGCGACCACGCGCGGCGCCTGGCCAGCACCGCCTTCCCTACCTGACCGTTCATCTCGCAACACCTTCATGCACGACCTGACTCAGGGGTCAATCCCCCGCCATATCACCCGCCTGGCCGCCCCACTGGCCATCGGCATGCTCTTCCAAACGCTCTACTACTTCGTCGACCTCTTCTTCGTCGGACGGCTGGGCGACGCTGCCATTGCCGGGGTGGGAGCCGCGGGGAACTTGCAGTTCATTGTCATGGCCCTGACCCAGGTCCTGGGGGTCGGGACGATGGTGCTGATTTCGCACGCCGTCGGCCGCAAGGACCAGCCAGACGCGAACCTCGTGTTCAACCAGAGCGTGCTGCTCGCCGCCCTCCTGGCCGCGATCACGCTGGTGGCGGGCTTCGCCCTCTCCGGGGCGTACCTGCGCGCCATCGCCGCCGACCAGGAAACTGTCCGCCAGGGCACGGCCTACCTCTATGGGTTCCTCCCGGCACTGGCACTGCAGTTCGCCCTCATCTCCATGGGCTCGGCGCTTCGGGGGAGCGGGATCGCCAAGCCGACCATGGTCGTGCAGATGCTCACGGTCGTGCTCAACGCGGCGCTGGCCCCGGTGCTCATCGCGGGGTGGGGCACGGGCCTCCCGTTAGGCGTGGCAGGGGCGGGGCTGGCGAGCTCGATTTCGGTCGCCGTCGGTGTCCTGCTGCTCTTCACCTACTTCCGGCGCGTCGAGAAGTTCGTGCAGTTCGATCTCGCGCTGTTTCGTCCGCGGCTCGACGTCTGGAAGCGCCTGCTGCGCATCGGTGTCCCCGCCGGCGCCGAGTTCTTCCTGATGTTCCTGTCGATGGCCGTGGTCTACTGGATCATCCGCGACTTCGGCGCAGCGGCACAGGCCGGCTTCGGCGTGGGAGCGCGCGTGCTGCAGGCCATTCTCCTCCCGGGGATGGCGATCGCGTTCGCGGCGGCACCCATCGCCGGTCAGAACCTCGCCGCCGGTCTTCCCGATCGTGCTCGGCAGACCTTCGTCGAATCGATCAAGCTCGGCAGCGCCGTGATGCTGGTGCTTACGATCGTGTGCCGATGGCGCCCGGATTGGCTGGTGCACTGGTTCTCGTCCGACGCCGTGGTCGTCGCCACGGGGGCCGAGTACTTGTCGATCATCTCGTTCAACTTCGTGGCCGCCGGGATCGTCTTTACCTGCTCGGGGATGTTCCAGGCGATGGGCAACACGGTGCCGACCGTCATCAGCAGCGCGGTGCGACTGGTCCTGTTCGTCGTCCCCTCGTTGTGGGTGTCCCAGCAGCCGGGCTTCGCCCTGTGGAAGCTCTGGTACGTCGGGGTCGCGGCCTCCGCCATGCACGCCGTATTCACCGTATGGTTGCTGCGACGTGAGGCAGGAAAGCGCGTGGACCTGGGGCTGGGGCCAGTCGGCATCGCGGTACCCGCCGAAGTGGGGGCCTGACCGCGCGTGCTCGGGTGCGCACTACGGCGCGGGTTTCTCCCGCGAGATGGACCACACATACGCCGCCACGTCTCGCACCTGCGCGTCGGTGAGGTTCATGGGCCCGCCCCGAGGATTCATGGGAAAGCGACGGGTCGTGTCCTTGAGCGCCGTTCGCGGGATCCCTGCCGTCACGGTCGCCACAATCTCGTCGTAGCTCCCGCGGTGGTGCATCCACGGCCCGGTGACGAGGCTGGGGGCGTTCTGCGCTCCCACACCCTTTTGCCCATGACAGCGCTGGCACGAGCCGGCGTTGAACAACGAGTCGCCCTGCGCGATCATCGCAGTCGTCACGCCCGCCGGCAGCGACGTCGCAGCCGAGCGTTGGGTGGTGGCGGCACACCCCGTGGCCAGCACGGTAGCGGCGAGCACGGTAGTGGCGAGCATCGCGATGAGGGAGCGGGATCGCATGGAACCTCGCGTTTGTGGGTGGCGGCGGTCGAATGTGGGTGAATCAAGCGCGCTTGCGTTCTCAACCCGCTTCCGCGCACCGTGATGGCCATCGCGCGCGGTCGGTGATATTGTCTCGGCTCATTCCGAAGCTCAAGCCACCGTCAAGACATCACGTATCAATGGCACACGTCCCCCGCCGTTCGCTCACCGGCGCACTGAGCGTCGCCGCCTTCCTTGCCGCTGGTCAGCACGCCCATGCACAGCCCGCGTCGCTCACCGCCCACCCGCGCATTCGTGAGGCGACGACCCTGCTCGACAAGTGGCTCGACGCCCAACGCGCGTATCAGCGCATCCCGTCACTCGCCGGCGCCGTGGTGCACGACCAGACGATCGTGTGGCAGGGGGCCTCTGGATACGCAAACATCGAGAAGCAGCTCGAGGCCTCGCCGTCAACGCTGTACAGCATCTGCTCCATCTCCAAGCTGTTCACGTCCATCAGTGTCATGCAACTGCGCGATCGCGCGCTCGTGCGGCTCGACGACCCGGTGGGCAAGCACCTCAAGTGGTTCAATATCAAGCGGTCCCATCCCGAGTCAGGCGAGATCACCGTCGAGGGATTGCTCACGCACGCCTCTGGCCTGCCACGTGAAGCCGCCTTCCCGTACTGGTCCGCCCCGAACTTCGAGTTCCCAACACGGCAGCAGATCATCGACGCGCTTGGCAGCGAGGAGACGCTGTATCCCGCCGAGACGTTTTTCCAGTACTCAAACCTCGGACTGACGCTCGCCGGTGAGATCGTGAGCACGGTGAGCGGCCGGTCGTACGCCGACTACGTGCGGGCGAACGTCCTCACCCCGCTTGGGCTGGCCGACACTTACTCCGAGATCCCGGCGCAGGAGGAGGGGAAGCGCATGGCGGTGGGCTATGGACCGATGACGCGCGATGGCTCGCGCGCCACGCTGCCGCTCTTCAGCTCAAGGGGGATTGCGCCTGCCGCCGGCTACGCCTCGACCGCGCTCGACCTGGCGCGCTTCGCACAGTGGCAGTTCCGGCTCCTCAGCAAGGGTGGAAGCGAGGTGCTCGATGCCAACACGCTCCGTGAGATGCAACGTGTACACTTCGTCGATCCCTCGTGGGAGACGACGTGGGG
>Ga0138256_10000606_pt1 | contig 39356 bp, 34 predicted proteins | sample KNB2016incub_MG_FD_105486 | JGI IMG/M metagenome (GOLD analysis project Ga0138256, IMG submission 105486) | Active sludge microbial communities from wastewater in Klosterneuburg, Austria - KNB2014incub_MG | ecosystem: Engineered > WWTP > Activated sludge > Unclassified | place: Austria... | reverse complement strand
CTGGGTATCTATAAAATCCTGAAAATTTTTAAGCAATAAAGAATAAATAAATGGATCCTCAAGATATTGAATAGCAAATTTCATGAAGGAGGCTAAATAGGTATTCGGAGCGTTTTTGGAATATAATTGGGCTAAAATTTTCTCATGTTTTCCTGGAAAAGCCTCATCAAACGCAGTGCGAATAGCATCGGGCATCTCCCGGTAGAAATACGATTTGATCAATAATTTACCAAAATGTGCCCCTCCGCCTTCATCGCCTACCAGGTAGCCCAGGGTGGGGATATTATCGGTAAATTGACGTCCGTCATATAAACCGGAATTGGCCCCGGTGCCCAAAATACACGCTATACCGGAATGACGCCCACAAGTTGCCCGTGCAGCAGCAAGAAGGTCCTGGTTGACTTCTATGCGCGAATGAGTAAACAGGGAAGAGAGTCCAAGACTGACTTTTTGTTGTTGCTGGATTTCGCGGCAACCGGCGCTATAAAAATAAACTTCGGTAACACGGGTTACATCGAGGTGGGATTCAAACAGTGACTTTAATGCCTCGAGGTACATGGGAAGGTCATGGGTGTAAGGATTAAAACCCGGAGAAGCAAAAAGTTGTTTGTCGTTTCCTTCGAAAAAAGCCCAATCGCCTTTGGTCCCTCCGCTATCACAAATTGCAATCATCTTTAGTCGTTTTTAAATTGGGAAAACCGGATTTTAAATTTTGCATGCTCCGTTTTTTTTGAAGCTACTTTCCATGTTCCGTCATAGGTTATCAACTGAGGATAATAAAATTCCCCCGTTTTAATGAGGTTGATATCCATAGTCACATTAAAATGATAGAGCAGGGTACTGGCGGCCAGGGTGTATTGTCTTTTCAGGATTTGAAGGCTGCCTTTGGCAAACCAGGTTTGTAAATTTTTAATTACTGTTTTTCCAGGGTTATGAAGCAGGAATTCTTTTTTAGTCTGCACTGTAAAAACATAAGTGGGTTGGCCTTCCAACGTGTCTGAACCTATGCTATAATCATAATAAGGTAACATTTCTTTTTCGAATATAGCTGTTTTATTACCTATCAATGGAACGTTCGCTTTTTTGCCAGGAGTAAAAATTAATTTTTTAAGCTCATGGACGTGTTTTTCCATTCCCTCAGGATCAGCTGTCGGGGAAAAGCCCGGACCTCCTTCCGGGATACAAACCGTGTCATGGGTAAAAAACATCCGGTCATACAGCCTGGCGGTGTAATATTTATAGTCTCCATTTTTGGTAAAAAATCTTCCCTGAACATCCTTAAATTCTTCTGTCATATAACGGCAGGGCTTTTGATAATATTGGCGGGCCGTACTATGATAGGAGGCAATTTTTTCCTTTTTTCGATCCAGTATTAGGATCTCATTTTGAAAAGTATAACCGATGGTCCGTAAATGTTGAAAAGCCTCATAGAATGATTTATCGTTGATGACCAGGTCGATAAAGTCATCGACCTCAAATCCTTCTTTTGCTGCCCGGATGGTAATCGAATCAAGTTGTATGATCTGATAGATGGATTCATTTTCCTGGGCTGACAAGGATGGTGTAACCAGGTGGTATCCCATACACAGGAAGATAAACCACCTGCCCATTAACATTGCTCCCGGTTTACAATCTAAATTCATTCATTCAACCAAAAATCTTCCGTTTCCTGGGTGTAGTTTTCTTTAAATTCATCGATATCCCTTCTCTCCAGTTTGGTAGGCCTTCCGGACCCTTTTTCACGGACTTCAGCGGCAGCTTTGCCGACAAACCAGACTTTATATTTATTTAATTCTTCCTCCGGGGTCAGGTTTTCATAATAATTTTTTGCCAATACAGCACTTACCCTTTTTTCCAACAAATCTTTCACTTTTATGGAAAATCGAAACCCGTCTTTGTGTACAGACAATAAATCTCCGATGCGGATATCGTGAGATGCTTTTAATGGGGTGGTGCCGAGGTAAACTTTACCGTTTTTACAGGCCTCCGTGGCGATCGTCCGCGATTTAAATAAGCGGATACTCCACAACCATTTGTCCACCCTAACAGCTTCCATGGATTACGATTTGGCAGACTGCAGCTCTGACATGATTTTTTTGTCTTCTGCTGTCAGCATAGGCAGTTGTGGATTCATTTTTTTCAAGGTATCCAATACAATACGTGCCACAAAATAATTGCGGTACCAACGCTGATCTACCGGGACTATGTGCCAGGGAATAACACTGTTGTTGATGGCATACTCATAGGCCTTCATATATTCATTCCAATACATCGTTTCTTTCCAGTCAGCGGGATTGTGTTTCCAGTTTTTCATTGGATCGTCAATACGCTCCTGTAATTTTTCACGCTGTCGTTCTTTAGAGATATGCATATAAAATTTAAGCACCCGGGTATTATTGTCAAATTCCAATAATTGTTCAAACGTATTGATGGCATCCATTCGTTGTTTGACCCTTTTCATATCAATCCATTTATGAACGCGCTGGATCAGAATGTCCTCATAATGGGAACGGTTAAAAATCTGAATAAATCCTTTTGCAGGCGTTAGTTTGTTGACCCTCCAGAGAAAATCATGGGCAAATTCGTATTCGGTTGGTTTTTTAAATCCATAGGCATCAGTACCGATAGTACCGCAATTAACAAAGACGTTGCGGGTAGCCCCGTCTTTACCACTCGCATCCACTCCCTGAAATATGACCAGGAGGCTTTGTTTTTTTTCAGCATATAAGGCATGTTGGAGATCGCCGATTTCCTTCGCCATATGTTTCAGAAGTGATTTTGAAGTTTGTTTATCTACACCCTTGGGGGCTTTAGTCGGAAGGGACTTTAGTTTTATCATAAGGTAATCGTTTATAGCTGATTTATAGATTGAAATTCAGGTCAGACCGACATCCGGCTTCGTTTGGCCAGGTAGGCCTGAAGGATAGGCTTATATCCTTTCGAAATATCGGCTTCTATCAGGTCTATTTTGTATTGCAGGCAGGTCATGGTAATCTGTTCATGAAGCTGCAACATTTGTTTTTTATATTCCTTTTCCACTTCTTTTGGCAACAACCGTACTTTTTCACCGGTCTCCAGGTCGATAAATAAATGCGGCCGGTTTTCGTAATCAAAATCAACTTCTTTTTTCCGGTCTACGGTATGAAAAAGGATGACCTCGTGTTTATTGTGTTTTAAATGTTGTAAGGCAGCGAACACCTCTTTGATGCGGGCAGGATCGTCCATCATATCTGAAAAAACAAGCACTAGTGATCGTTTGTGGATACGCTCAGCAATCTCATGTAAGACCTGAGCGGCCTGAGTGCCTTTCAGTTCACCGGGATCATTCAAAACTTTTTCCAGGTGGCTCAGCAGGAGCTTGTAATGGGCTGTACTGGATTTAGAAGGGGTATGAATTCTTAATACTTCATCAAACAGGCTCAATCCAAATGCATCCCGTTGTCTCCTGAACAGGTTCATCATAGAAGCGGCCCCCAGGGCAGAAAATATAAATTTGTTTTGTGTGTCTTTTGGGTTTTCCAGCGTGCTCTTTGGAAATTGCATGGAAGAACTTATGTCAATGACAATCTGGCAACGTAAATTGGTTTCTTCTTCAAACCTTTTGGAGTACAGCCGGTCCGTACGGGCAAAGACCTTCCAATCAATATTTTTTGTGCTTTCGCCGGCGTTGTAAATACGGTGTTCGGCAAATTCAACCGAAAAGCCATGGAAAGGACTTTGATGAAGTCCAACAATAAATCCTTCAACTACCTGATTCGCAAGGAGTTCCAACTTGCTTATTTCCCGTATTCCGGGTTCCTCTAATGATCTCATGTCGGTCTACAAGATATAGAGATTATTTTATCCTTAATGCTTAAATAAGTCTTAAGGCTGATTGAAAAAATTATCAAAAATCACCTAATCCCGTTGAATTAAAATGCCCTCATGGATGGATCCTGCTCAGGTCGCATTCAAAAGGGCATTAGTGTATCGAGCAGTCTTTTAAGACATCAGGGCTTCTAACTTATCGGTCAGTACTTTTTTACTGGTAGCACCGACATGCCGATCTACTAACTGTCCGTTTTTGAAGAACAATAAAGTAGGAATACTCCTGACCTGATATTCCATGGTCACTTCGGAATTATCATCCACATTGACTTTACCAATCGTGGCTTTGTTTTTATATTCCGATGACAATTCTTCGATTATAGGTCCGATCATCCGGCAAGGTCCGCACCATTCTGCCCAAAAGTCGATAAGAGCTACACCATTTTTATCAAGAACTTCCGTTTTGAAATTTCCATCTGTAAGCGTTTGTGCCATTTTGCTTTATTTTTAATGAATGAATACAACAGTTAAACCTCAGGAATAGTTTACAATGCCCAAAGATCAATTTTTTTTTAATACGATTTTAAGACATTCTGGCAAAAATCGCGGCTTTCTGCTGGTTCTTTTAATTTCCTGCACCCTTTTTTTCCTCCCGCCGGAATGGATGGAGGGTTTATACGGCAAACTGATTTTTCCATTTGTCCGGATTTTACTACACCTGATTTCCTGGATTCCTTTCCCACTGATTTATATTCCTATAGTTGCTATACCGGGGTGGATTTATTTTTTGTTGAAATCAAGTCATTCATGGAAGGTATTGGTATTGAAGCATTTAAAAGCAGTAATAGTGATCATAATCCTGTTTTATTGGCTGTGGGCATTTAATTATAGGAGAACTACTTTTGAGCATCGATTTGAAGTCAGCGTTCCTAAACTCGACAGTGCGTCCCTCTTCCGCGAGTTGATCTATGCTGCGGATTTGATGAAAACCCAACGAAATAGCGATCCTTCCCGATATACCCCTGTCGAAATTGAAGAGTTGGTGCGACCATCGGTAAAAACAATTTGTCAGCAATTTGGATATACACCCCCTGGAAAAATCAGGGTAAAAGCGTTGTATCCGAAAGGCACCTTGTTGCGCATAAAGACTGCAGGTTTTTATTTTCCACACGCAGGTGAAGCTTATGTTGACGGAGGGCTGCATCCACTTCAATTGGCTTTTACCATTGCGCATGAAATGTCACATGGTTTTGGGGTCACCGATGAGGGGGCCTGCAATTTTTTAGCTTTTCTTGCCACACAATCCAGCACCGATTCCAGCATACAGTATAGCGGGGCTATCGGATATTTCAGGTATGTGGCAGGGGCTTACCGGTATTATTTTCCACAAGCTTACCAGGCATTCCGGGATCAACTGCCTTTACCCATTCAAACGGATCTGGACGAAATCAATCAGGCGATGAGGCGTTACCCCGATCTTTTGCCAAAGTTGAGGGATCAGATTTATGACAATTACCTCAAATTACAGGGAATCAAAGAGGGAATGTCCAGCTATGACAACATTATCGATCTGGTAAGGCAAGCCAGGGAACAAGGCCTGTTGTAAGATTATTTATCCTTAAGGCAAGACTCAATCAGGGTAGAATAAAAAGCTTTGAGGGTAGTGCCGGCCGCTTTGACCTGCTGGGGTACCAGACTATTGGCACTTTGCCCGGGCACCGTATTGATCTCCAGCATATAGGCTTTGTGTTCTTCCGGGTTGTATATAAAGTCAATCCTCACTACACCCTTACAATTAAAGAGATGATAAAGTTTTTTTGCCTGGGTTCGAATCAACTCGGCAATATTATCTTCAACCGGCGCCGGGGTGATTTCCTCCGCCATGCCAGTCGTGTATTTTGCTTCATAGTCAAAAAAATCTTTTTTACTTCTGATCTCAGTAATAGGCAGGGTAGTGATCTCACCGGCATTTTTATAGACCCCGATCGTCAGTTCTATCCCGGAAATAAATTCTTCGATGATGATCTGATCATCTTCTTTAAAAGCTTTTAGAAGTGCCGCCTCTAATTGCCGGCTTTCCGTAACCTTGCTCATTCCAATACTGGATCCGCCATTGTTGGGTTTTACAAACAATGGTAATTTCAATTCCTTCAGGACCTTTTCCGGATGAATGACATCGTCTTTATAAAAATGCAGGGACCTGGAGACCGGAATTCCGGAAAATGCAGCTACTGCTACCGTAAACCTTTTATTGAAGGTAATGGCCGAACAAGCTACATCACAGGCAGTATATGGTAATCCGATTAATTCAAAATACCCCTGTAGTTTACCATCCTCGCCGGGTGTACCGTGTATACCGCAAAGGACGGCATCAAAAGTGGTTTTGATGCCCGATTGAGAAAAACTAAAGTCATTTTTATCAATCAAAATATTTTCTCCAGGTGCGGGATTATAGAACCAACCATCCGGGCGGATATCTATTCGAAACAAATCATACTGATCCCGATCCACCTGAGCTTCGATGGTTTTGGCAGATTCATAGGAGATGACTGCTTCACCGGAATAACCTCCGGTCACAAAGGCAATTTTTTTCTTCATAGTCAGCATTGAACCCTTTTAATCACATTAAATAAAAGTGTAATATAAAAATATTTTTTTAACCCGATATCACCCCAACTGGTCAATCGCGTTTTGTAAGCTTTTATGAAGGTTTTTCAAAGCTAAAGGGATGTTCCAGGCTGACCGGTTTCTGGGTTCGACCAGGTTGGATATGGATCTCAATTGACAGCAGGGAACATCAAATGCCATACAACTCGCGAAAAACGCTGCACCTTCCATGGTTTCTATATCCGGAGGGTGGGGATTGTCCATAAGGTGAAGTATATCCGGCAAATAACCGTGGCCCTTGTTCACCGTGATGGCTTTGACCTCAGGTATTCCATCGACAATCATACGTTTTTCTGGTCGGATAATATCCATTCCAAATGGAGTATCCTGACGAACCAATTGGCTCAATGGTATAAAACTGCCATCGGCATCCTGTGCTCCAAGGTCGGCAAAGGTATCTTCACTCACCTGCACCACGAAGCCAGGGATAAGATTCCGGTCAAAAGCGCCGGCAATCCCGATCTGGATGACGAGATCGGGCAAACAAATTGAAAATTGTCTTGCCAGTTGGAAACAAGTGGAGGGTGAACCGGCGCCGGTGATCAAAAAGTCAATCTTATGATGCGGACTTACAGCAGCATAACTTTCCATTTTGGTTGCAGCGCATAAAAGTATATTCATCATTTTTCTTCCGGGTCCGGGTTTGGTTTAAATTGATAACGCAGACTTAAAGCCGGTGTTATGCCCAGGGCGGAATGAATTGAAAAAGCTGCATCAATATCTAATTGTGGATTTAATTTAAACCCAAATCCGGCATTGATTACAGTCGCACCTCCCGTCAGTCCGATCCGAACCCCAAATTGGGGTATTACCCAATATTCCATACCATATTTGATGACCCAATTTAGTTTATTTTCTTTGTCGAATTGAACACTTAAATGGATCGCATCGGATACCAGGTATTTTATTCCGAAGATATGTAACGGTGTTTCAGTGTCCTTTGGAGTTGAACTATAAAAACGTTGAAAACCCGACCATGCCAGGGTAATCAAATCTGTGATCTGATAGGTCAGTCCCAGATCTACGTACAAGGTCAGACCGGGTGGATATGCTGCTATGGAATAAGTCTTTGCCCCAAATGAGGTACCTATGGAGATTTTTTGAGTCACAACTAATCCAAATCCCGTCCGATAATGCCGCTGGTGATATTCAGGTAAACCATATTGTTCTATTGTGACTGCGAAACATCCGTGCTTACTCACAGGTATTACTGCGCCTAAAGAATATCCGCGGATTCCCGTGCCTTGAAACCGGTTTTCAGCATTCAGGAATATGCCCGACTTCCTGATCTGCCCAAGGGCTGAAGAATTGTAAATATAACCTTCCAGGCCGCCCAGCGCAACCCCTATATCCCCAAGTCCTTTGTTTCTTGCCCCTTTTATTTCACTGATCCCTGTTTGTCCCCAAATGGTACCAAAAGCAACCAATCCCAAACTCAGGAATAAGGCAGAAAATCGTTTTTTATAATTCATACTGCCCGTCCGGGGGCATATACAGGGGTGTTTCATGCGATACCTTTTGAAGATAGACAACTATATTTACCCCTGCAAACCACCAGAAGTACCAGGATGGCCAAATTCAGATCGCACTATTCACAACATTCCAGGGGCAGTAACTCCTTCCTCGTTCGCCTTATCATTTATGGCATAGTATTGATCCTATTGTTACTTTACGCTGCCCGGTATTTTAAAAACTATGCAGGATCTGAATTGGAAAGTCCCAATCAGGCAAATCCCGCAGCATTGCAGGATACGAGCAGTAGCAAAACAGACTTTCTGCCCTCGGTAAGTCCATCGCATGAATTGATTCATCATGCTTTTTATTCGCTATCTTATTCAGAGAGGCACGAACAACCAGAGTGGGTTGCTTATGAATTGACGGTGGATCAATTAAACGCAACCAAACACGATCGTCATGATTACTTTTCTCCGGATGTAAAAATAAAGTCACGGTCTGCCATACACAGGGACTATACCGGCTCGGGATATACCCGGGGCCACCTGGCTCCGGCTGCAGATATGGCATTTGACGCAGTAGCTGCCCGCGAATGTTTTTTTATGAGTAATATAAGCCCTCAGTTAAAGGCTTTTAATAATGGTATTTGGAGGGAATTAGAAGAAAATGTGCGCGATTGGGCAAGAAAGAATAAAAGACTTTGGGTGGTTTCAGGGCCCGTTTTGTCTGAAGATTTGAAAATTAAAATCGGAACAAACAGGGTGAGTGTACCCCGATTGTTTTATAAGGTAATCCTTGATTACACCGGCCCGGAAAAAAAAGGCATCGCATTTTTAATTCCTAACGAACGGAGTGATTTACCACTTGAAGATTATGTGATGAGCATCGATAGTATTGAGAAACTCACAACAATCAATTTTTTTGCGGCACATCCGGAACAGCGTGAAATTGAAGCTATCGAAAATAATGTCAATAAAAAAGCTTGGGCAGTCCAAAAAGACAGGTATGCCCTTCGTAAAAGTAAATGGAATAACCAGGAATGAAGGCATTCCTGGTATATTTAAATCGAATATATTATTTATCTCTTAGTTTGACCTAAGCGTTGTCTGTCGGTGTTGTTGTCGCCATTGGTTCTGGGGAAACCGGAGCAGGGGGACTAACTTTTTTAGCTTTGGGCTTACTTGCTTTTTTAGCTACAGGTTTAGTCACCTTTTTAGCCACTGGTTTCGCTGCTGTTTTTTTCGCTGCTGGTTTAGCTACGACTTTTTTGGCCGCAGGTTTAGCGGAAGATTTTTTAGCAACTACTTTTTTGGCAACTGCTTTTTTAGCGACTGCTTTTTTGGCCGCTGGTTTTTTAGCGACTACTTTTTTGGCCGCTGGTTTGGCCGCAGTTTTTTTAGCAACGGCTTTGGTTGCTTTTTTGGCTACAGGTTTAGCTACTTTTTTAGCTTTTGATTTTACAACAGCTTTTACGGCTTTTTTAGCCACTACTTTTTTTACTGGTTTACTGTTTGCTTTGGGCTTGCTTGTCGATTTTTTGGCAACTTTGGCTGTGGTCTTAGAAGGTTTGGCTGCAGCCATTTGAGCGGTTTTAGCTTTGACCTCCGGTTTAGATTTTTTAGCCAGATCAGCGCGGTGGGCTCTTTCATAGGTTTGAATATCTTTGAATTTTCCACCACCATCCCTTACTGCATACAGTTTTTTACCTGCTGCACTGCGATGTGTTGTTCTTTTTGCGGGCATAATAAATTTGTTTTAAGTTTTGTTACAAAGTATAAAAATACTTAATTTGAACATATTATAAAAATATTTTATTCAAAAAAGTAAAACAGTTCCCGATTTAAAAAGAAAAAGTATAGTTTGTTATTCTATTTAAGTTTGTCGGATCAAATTTTATTTACATGCAAAAATCAGGTTCGGAATTTTTAGAAACTATTCAAACCGGTTATCGTTTTAAGGGTGATACGATTATCCTTGGAGCGCCGATGTTTAATAAAGAAGTGAATTCGTCGGCCTATGTGCGATTGCCGTTGAAGACATTAAACCGCCATGGTTTGATTGCCGGAGCAACGGGAACAGGAAAAACTAAAACATTACAATTGCTGGCAGAAAACCTGTCCGCCCACGGGATCCCCTGTCTGTTGATGGATATTAAAGGTGACCTGAGTGGTGTGGCGGCACCCGGTGTCTCCAATAGCAAGATTGAAGAACGGTCATCCAAAATAGGTTTGCCATTTATTCCTTCTTCCAATCCGGTGGAATTTCTCAGTTTGTCAGATGAAAAAGGTATTCGTTTGCGCGCCACGGTTACTGAATTCGGGCCAGTGCTTTTTTCTAAAATTTTAGGTCTAAACGATACGCAGGAAAGTGTGATGGCCCTGGTCTTTAAGTATTGTGATGATCAAAACCTTCCTTTGCTCGACCTAAGGGATGTCAAAAAAGTACTCACATTTTTGTCCAACGAAGGCAAAGCTGATATCGAAAAGGAATATGGCCGGATTTCCACAGCTTCGGTAGGCACTATCATTCGCAATATTATTGAATTGGAACAGCAGGGGGCTGAACAGTTTTTTGGCGAACGATCATTTGATGTCAATGATTTATTGCGGTTAGATGAAAAAGGAAGGGGTATACTATCCATATTGAGGTTGACTGATATTCAAAACAAACCCAAATTGTTTTCAACCTTTATGCTCCAGATCCTGGCAGAAATTTATGCTTCCTTCCCGGAAGCCGGTGATCTGGATAAACCGAAACTTTGTCTGTTTATCGATGAGGCCCACCTTATATTTAATGAAGCTAGTGAAGTCCTGCTCGATCAGATTGAAACAATTATAAAACTGATCCGGTCCAAGGGAGTAGGGGTATTTTTTATCACGCAGAACCCGACCGATATTCCTGCTGTCGTGTTAAGCCAACTGGGTTTGAAGATTCAACATGCCCTGCGCGCATTTACTGCAGCGGACCGCAAGGCCATTAAACTGACTGCGGAAAATTATCCACTTACAGACTTTTACGATACAGATCAATTGTTGACTGAATTAGGGATAGGAGAGGGGTTGGTATCCGTTTTGAATGAGAATGGCATTCCCAGCCCTTTGGTCCACGTTATGTTCAGGGCTCCGGCTTCGCGGATGGATATCCTGAGTCCGGAAGAAATTGATCAATTGATTGACCGTTCTGAACTGGTAAGAATTTACAATGAAGTTATTGACCGTGAAAGTGCTTATGAAATCCTGCATCGAATTCTCGAGGAAGCCGGCAGTGAAGAGCATCAAAACGAAATGAAGTCGCAAAGAGGAAGGGAAAGAAAGGAAAAATCGACACTGGAAAAAATCATGGACAACTCGGTGACCAGGCAGGTGGGCAGGACGGTAGCCAGGGAAATTACCAGGGGTCTTTTAGGGGTATTGGGGGTGCGGACGACAGCCCGACGTAAAAAATCTACCGGGATCTTTAAATGGTTTTAACCACCGGCGAATATCTTAGTTTTTCTTTTTGATGACCTCCGCATTGGATTTCGGAGTCAGGATAAATTCAATTTGATCTGGTCTGGGATCAATCCTTGGTTTAGAATTGGTAGGTTTATAATGTTCTACAAAATTATTCCACGGGGTGGTTTTGTACATATTATTCGCGAAATAAAACATGATGCGCTCTAACTCGTCGACGGTTTGATAACCCTGAATGGGCTGAATGATCTGATTTTCTTCATCCAGAAACACCAGGGTTGGAAAGGCGAGGTCGCCCATAGTAAGGGCAATGGCTAATTCATGAAACCCACTTTTGTCTTGTTTAAATACCTGGGAATTGAATTGAACATCTTTACGCTGTTCGGCATTAAACTTTACCGGATAAAAATTCTCATTGAGGTAGTGGACTATAAACTCATTTTGAAAAGTGGATAAATCCATTTTTTTACACCAGCCACATTTGTCGGTATACAATTCCACCAACAGTTTTTTTGGTGTTTTAGTGGACTTGGCTATGACATCAGCTTCTTCAAAGGAAAGCCATTTAACCTTTGAAGGCATAGCTTGCTGAGCCGAGATCAGGTAAACACAAGAAAGGAGATAAGTGAGAATATATAAACTTTTGCGGTCAGGCATTGTAATAGATTGGGTCTTTCATTTGGGTTTGTACTTCAAAAATACTACCAAGTCAACAGATTATCCAATGCTTAAAGTGTTTTATACCTACATTTAAAATATATTTAACGCTTTTCAAAATTTACGTTGTATATATTTGGTTTTCTTTTAGTTTTATATATGATTTTAGTAAAAATAAAATTTAAAATGACCTTTAACCGGCCTGATTAAAAGGGTCGATAGACCGACAGGGTATCCTCATCAATATCCATTTCCCAAACTTTATTGCCTCTGAAATGGGGCGCTGATACACCACCTCCCAATGCTTGTCTGGTCTGGGTTACCCAGATTTCGTCCCAAAGCCTTTCACTAATAAAAGATTGCAGGGTCTGTGCTCCGCCTTCCACCAACAAAGAACCAATGCCCTCTTCGAGCAGGAAAGACATCGTTTTATTCAGGTCTTCTATCCAGGGTATAACCCTGACAGAAGCAGGATATCGATTTTGGCTGGCGGTAAAAATCCAGGTGGGTAAACCATCTGAAAAAATCTGGTAATCGTATGGGATTTTACCAGTTCGGTCCAACACCATGCGAACCGGGTTTTTGCCAAAATAATTTCTGTTGGTAAGTTGTGGGTCATCATTAATTGCAGTTCGGGTTCCGATCAGGATGCCGTCTACTTCATGCCTGATTTTATGGACTATGTATTTCGATCTGGAATTAGAGATAGGAACCGCGGATTGATAGTTTCCAATAAAATTGTCCTGGCTACACGCATATTTAAGCTGGATAAACGGTCTGTGGTTGATCATATTGGTAAAAAAAACCTGATTCAACTCCTGACATTGTCTTTCGAGGACGGGCGTGATTACCTCGATTCCGTGATGTTTTAATTTTTCTATCCCTTTCCCCTGCATCCTGGGATTTGGGTCTGCAGTACCGATCACCACCCGTTTTATACCATGATGGATAATGGCATCCGTGCAAGGAGGTGTCTTTCCAAAATGTACGCAGGGTTCCAGGTTGACAAAGAGCGTACTTTGCGGCAACCATTTTCGATCTGCAAGCGGAACGTTATTCAATGCTTCTATTTCACCATGTTGCGCGCCGAATGCAGTATGATACCCTTCCCCGATGATCCGATCATCATAGACCAGCAAAGCACCAACCATAGGATTAGTAAAAGTCTGGCCTTTTGCCAGTTTAGCCAGTTGGTTGCACCGTTCGATATAAAATTCGAAATCCATATCTCAGGGGGTATACCAACCCGCGAGAAGATCCAGGACATAGTCAATTTCTTCCCTGGTATTCAAGTGGGAGAATGAAAATCGGATGGTCTTTCTTTCTGCAGGATGACCTATAGCCTGCAGCACGTGCGATTCCTGTTCTGCTCCACTGGTGCATGCACTACCTCCGGATGCACTGACACCTGCCATATCCAATTGCAATAATAACAGGTCAGATTTTGGACTTGGTGGAAACGAGACACTCAGGACATGGTGAAGTGATTGCTCCTGGTCTCCGTTAATATAGATTTGATTATTTATGGATAATATTCTTGTTTTAAAATATTGTTTTAAGTCCTTTTGGTGGGCCTGTCTTTGTTCTAAATGAGCGTAGGCAACTTCTAATGCGGTAGCCATACCCAGAATTTGGTGGGTGGATTCCGTACCTGCACGGAAATTCCGCTCCTGGCCACCACCGTCGATCCAGGGGTTAATCCGCATTCCCTGGCGAACAAACAATATACCGGTTCCTTTAGGCCCGTTAAATTTATGGGCACTGGCTGAAAGAAAATGCACTTTGGTGGTTTGAAGGTTGACCGGAAAATGGCCAATAGTCTGTACGGCATCAGTATGCATCCAGGCCCCAAATTGTTCACAAATCCCGGCTATTTCAGCAATCGGGAAAAGATTTCCGATTTCATTGTTCCCGTGCATAATAGTTACCAGCGTCCTTTGCGCAGAAGATGTCAGACAGTCTTTAAGATCGTTTAAGGATATCCTGCCCTGGTTGTCCAAAGGAAGGTATACAATGTCTACCTTAAAATCACGGCGCATCGCTTCAATGCTGTGAAGCACTGCATGATGTTCGATCGCGGTAGAAATGATGCGTTGAATTTGCAGATCCCGAACGGCGCATTTAATAGCCGTATTATTGGCTTCTGTTCCTCCGGAGGTGAAAAAAATTTCACCGATAGATGCATTCAGCAGCCTGGCAATTTTTTTTCTGGATTCCTCTATTTTAGCTCTGGCTGTCCTTCCTTCGGAATGTATGGATGAAGGGTTGCCAATATAAAGTTCCATTGCTTCGGTGATCACGCGGGTCACTTCCGGGATCATGGGAGAAGTTGCGGCATGGTCCAAATAGATCCTTTTCATTTAAGGTCCTTTTGTATTTCCCGTATGTCTTTAATTAATTTTTGAGCCAGGTGGTCCGCGACTACTTTACTGTTGCTTTCCGCGTAGATCCTGATGATGGGCTCTGTATTGGATTGCCTGAGGTGAACCCATTCACCATCCAGGTCGATGCGCAGCCCGTCTTCGCTATTTGTTTTGTGTTTTTGGTATTGATCTTTAAGCCGTTTAAAGATTTGATCCATATGTTTTTTTTCTGCCAGCTCTATCTTGTTTTTTGAAATTTCGTAGTTCGGATATTTAGACCTTAAGAGGCTGGTCGATTTATTGAATTCAGCCAATTGGCTTAAAAATAAAGCGATCCCGACGAGGGCATCTCTCCCATAATGCAATTTTGGATAGATCACACCGCCGTTTCCTTCACCGCCAATGACCGCGTCGGTTTCTTTCATTTTGGCGACTACATTGACTTCTCCGACAGCAGATGCAAAATACTGACCTCCGTGTTGCAGCGTAATATCTCTTAAGGCCTGGGTTGAAGATAAATTGGAAACTGAGTTTCCTTTTTCTTTTGAAAGCACATAATCCGCTATGGAAACCAGGGTATATTCTTCACCAAACGGATCCCCGTTGTCACTGACAAATGCGAGCCGGTCAACATCAGGGTCAACGATTATACCTAAATCCGCTTTATGTTTGATTACGGCAGCGACTAATTCATTGATGTGTTCAGGCAAAGGTTCAGGGTTGTGGGCAAATCTTCCATTAATTTCTTCATTAATCAAAACATATTCACATCCGAGTTTATCCAATAAAGCGGGTACAGCCAGACCTCCTGAACTATTAATTACATCGACAACAATTTTAAACCGCTTATTTTTAATCAATTCTATATTGACCAGTTTTAATTTGAGAATTGCCTTAATGTGATTGGCTATCGTATTTTTTAGCGGACTGTAACCCCCCAGTTGTTCACTGGATTTGTAAAGGATCGTAGAGGATGACAATTCTAACAATTGTTGCCCTGTTGTGGCGTTGATAAATTCTCCGTGTTCATCCATAAATTTCAAGGCATTCCACTCCATAGGGTTATGACTTGCAGTAATCATTATCCCGCCTTGCGCGTTTTCTGCGGGAATAGCCATCTCTAGCGATGGGGTCGTGGTCAATCCTGCATCCAGGACATGAATACCCATAGATTGCAGGGTGGCTGTGACCAGGGATTGTACCATAGGGCCCGAAATCCGGCCATCCCTGCCCACTACGATTTTCGGAGATTTAAATCGGGAAGCAACCAGCGCAGCGAATCCGGATGTAAATGCAACGATATCATTGGGCGTCAGGTTTTCACCCTGCACACCGCCAATAGTGCCTCGTATGCCGGAAATAGATTTTATTAAAGACAAAGGAAATCGGGTTTTCAGGTCAAAATTAGAATATTCTTTTCTTTTATAATTGGTTGACCCTAAATATTTTCAGAATACTTTGCTACGGCAGGACAACTTATCTTTGGCACCATTCAATTCATGGTGCGATCCTTATCTGCGATTACGGGTTCTTTAGCGTTGTTACTGGTCATTAGCCTGCCTTTTTCTATTGCATTAAATTCAATAGCCCTCGTGTTGATCGCAGTGTGGATTGTCATTTTTTGGATTTTCTTTCCAGGGTATCGAAATCAATTACAGGGAAATAGAATTGAATTAAACTGGCTGTCGATACCTTTTGTTTACGCGATTTCGGTTTTATATTCCGCCAACTTCGATCGTGGAATCAATCAATTTTTAAATCTTACGCCGGTGTTGTTGCTTCCCTTGTTTTTTATCCAGTCTACGATTAAAAATTGGCTCGAATTATTATCTAAAGCATATACAGCATCTATTCTTCTGGTCAGTTTAATTAACATATTGAGCATCTTCCAAATATTGCCCCTGGACAGCAAGGAAACAACGGTATCCAGTTTATTTCATGATGCAGAAAAAACTTCATTTATCATTTGGTCTGGCATACTGCTTGGCTGCAGGTCCAGTTCATCTTCCCGTTTTTGGTTATGGACCACACCGTTATTGTTTATCAATTTGTTTTATTACGGGCATATTGTTTTAATATTCATGGCTTCGTCAACTTATCTCTTGCTTCAGCTTCTTCCTGCCTCACGTCAAAGGCCTGATATGGTTTCAAGGATTTTAATCTTTGGTACTTTTATCATTATCCTGTCTCTGGTGTATTTTAATACTTTCAGGACGCACCTGGCGGATGCCATGTTTAATCTGGTAGCTATCTATACCAATGAAGCCTGGACCAGCGGAATGTCTGGTTTTTTAATTGACCTGAAATTCAGTTTCATTCAATGGATCAAACATCCATTTACCGGGGTTGGCTTAGGGGATTACCTGGATGCAATCTGGAATGAATACCGGGACCACGGAAAAGAAGCACCTGGATATCCTTACTCCCAATTGATGCATATCCTGGTATCCTGCGGTGCCATGACTTTTTGGGTGGTTTGGGTATTGATTTCCTCCTGGATAAAGTATAGCCGCAATAGGTTTCTCTTTTTTATATTGATAGCTTCGATTCTGGTTTTTGCTGCTCCATTTAAATCACAAGTTACTGCCACTGCATTTATGTTGGCTGTAATATTAGGATCCTCACCAGATGAAAAAGATTAAAATGGATGGTATCCTTCGGGGGATGTTTATCATGGGGACCATCCTTTTGTTTCTGGGTTTGGTAAGTTCCAAAGCCCTGATCAGCATCGGATCCGTATTGATTGTCTTGAGTGCATTACCTGAAGTTTTAAAGTTAACCCTGCATGCTCCTGTTATATTTCAGGTTATTGGATTTGTATTGTTATTTATTGCGCCGTTGGTTTCCGGTTTGTGGTCAGAATCTATCAGGGATTGGGGCCAGGTAGTATCCAATAAAATCATGTTGCCCGCCTTGTTCTGCGGTGTTGTTTTTTCGACAAAGCTGAAGCCCCGAATTTATTATGGGTTGGGGATTTTACAGTCCGCACTTGTAGCCTTAGCATCATTTTACAGCATAGGACCTTTATTGTTCCAACCGCAGGGAATTACTCAGAGTTATTTACAAGCCAAAACCCTCAATGTCCTGTTGTCGAACGATCACCTTCATTTCAGTTTGTACGTATTTATTTCCGTGGTATTGATGGCCTTTCATCACAGCCAGGTTAAAGAAATCTTTGGCAAAAAAGTATATTATTTGCAGATAGCCATGCAGCTCTGGCTGATCATCTACCTGCATCTCCTCGGTGCCAAGACCGGATTGATTTTGTTGTATGGTTCATTTATATATTATTGGTGGAACAAGTATGGAAGGCAGGCATCCCGGCCAATCTGGTTTGCCGGATTGGCGGCCATGGGTTTGGTGGCAGCTTTGTCAGTCCGATGGATCCCAACTCTGCAAAACAGGATTTATTACACGCTGTACGACTTTAATCAATATATCCATGGCGCTTATGTCGATGGATTGACAGATGGTGCAAGGGTGTTATCCTGGAAAGCGGCAATCGATATTGCCAGACAAGCTCCCTTGACAGGTATTGGATTTGGAGACATGCATGTTGTTTTTATGGATTGGCACAGACAACATTCCGCCCACCTTCAACCCTATAATTGGCTACAACCTTCCAATGAATGGCTGATGTACCTCTGTGGCTCAGGAATAGCGGGTATGTTTATCCTCACCCTTGGACTTTGGTTAATTTATTCCAAGTACCCATACCGGCCATCTATCCTATTTAATATTTTATTTTTCAGTCAGTTTTTTATGATGTGGTACGAGGTAAATCTGACGAATCAAACAGGGATAGCCATTTTCGCTTTCTTTATGGGTTGGATACATCATGGTGAGGAATTGGATAAATCCGGGTGAGTTTTTTAATCCTTGTTCAGCTTTGCCTGATCCCAGAGGGTGTTCATTTCGTCAAGGGATAAGTCAACCAGGGGTTTTTCTGCCATTTTTTCAATGTACTCAAAGCGCGATTTAAATTTTTTATTTACCCTCTCCAGGGCAGATTCGGCTTCTACCCCGATAAACCGGCCATAGTTGACCAAAGCGAACAACAAATCTCCAAACTCTTCTTCGATATGAGCTTTGTCCTCCGGGTTTTGCAGGCTTTCCTGGAGTTCATTGATTTCTTCTTCGACTTTGTCCCAAACCTGGGAAGCATGTTCCCATTCAAAACCGACCTGTTTGGTCTTTTCCTGCATGCGATAAGCTTTGACCATAGCTGGCAAGCCCAGGGGGACTCCGCCAAGAATGGATTTTTTACCTTCTTTTAATTTGAGCTGTTCCCAGTTTTGTTTTACTTCTTCATCGTCTCTGACCTTGGTATCCCCATATACGTGGGGATGGCGGTGAACAAGTTTGTCACACTCGAGGTGGATAGCTTCAGCCAGGGTAAAGGCATTTTGTTCTGCTGCGATACGGGCATAAAACAGGATATGAAGCATTAAATCGCCGATTTCTTCTTTAATGGCTTTAAAGTCCTGCTGGAGCAAAGCATCTGCCAATTCATAGGTCTCTTCAATAGTGAGGTTGCGCAGGGTCAGCAGGGTTTGTTTTTTGTCCCAGGGACACTTTTCCCTGAGCTCATTCATGATACCCACCAGCCTGAGAAAGGCATCTGCGGTGATTTGGCCGTCATTCATCCTGGTATTCCTTTATCTTTGTGCGGTTAAATATACAGTCTTGCCTTATGATTCAGTTTTTTTATATGTTGGCAATCATTTTTGGTGCTTTCAGCCTGGCTTTTATATTGATTAATCTCCGGTATTGGGTGAGTGGCAAGGAGTTTCGGGGCACTTGCTCAACTGCAAGCCAACAGTTGAAAGACCAAATCGGTGATTGTGTCATCTGCGGGAGAAAGCCCGGAGAAGATTGTGCAGACCCTGCGAAAGGGCAGCTTAAAGTCAATTAAATTTTCTACCAGCTATTTTATTGTAAGCATAAAAGCAGAAAAAAAGCATTGAAATCAATGCTACAACAGTTATAATCAGCATTTCAGTTAGGTTGGTTGGTTCTACGAATGTCAAATATCGATAACCAATTCAACATATTAAAAGAATTCGTATAAATAATTTTTAAATTATTTTATAAAATGTTTAGAACATCCAGACCTGGAAGGTTTGTCCCATTAATTTTCGGGTGAAACCTTCCAGGTCTTATAAGGAAGTAGTAATCTGCTCAACTTTTTTTCTTGATTTCAAGACCCCAGTTCTTCCCCTTTTCCACCGCCGGCACCCCTTTGATCAGCCATTCCGGAGCAGGCTGGCCTTTAAGCTGGTGATCAAAAAACTGTTGTTCCCGGATGGATATATCTTTTTGATTTCTCCGCTCGGTTAAATTGTGCGCTTCACCGTTGTAGTTGAGCATCCATACTTTTTTCTCCAGGCGTCTTAAAGCAGTGAATAATTCAATTCCCTGATACCAGGGCACAGCCCCATCCGCGTCATTAGCCATAATCACGATCGGGGTGTTTATTTTTTCAAGATAAAAGAAGGGGGAGTTTTCAATATAAAGGTCCCTGCGCTGCCAGGGTGTAGCCCCCAACCTGCTCTGGCTTTTTTCATACTGCATTTGCCGGTTTCTCCCGCTTTCCCACCGGATACCACCATAAGCACTAAACATATTAACCACCGGGGCACCTGTCCAGGCAGCTTTAAATTGATTGGTTTGGGTGATCAGGTACAACGCCTGATAACCACCCCAGGATTGGCCTTGAAGGCCGATATTGGTTGAATCCACCCAGGCATTTTTTTTGAGGAAATTGACGCCGGAAACGATATGGTCATAAGCACTGGGCCCGGGATATCCGATTTCATAACTGATGTCCGGGGTAAATACCAGATATCCCCGGCTGACAAAAAATGGAATATTGAGACGCGAAGGAGTAGGGGCGGGGGGGTGATAATTGAAAAGGTTGTCCGTCAGTTTTTCATAGAAATAAACAATCATCGGGTATTTGCGGTTGGGATCAAAATCTTCAGGTTTATACAAAAGACCGCGCGTATTTTTTCCTTTAAAGGTTTTCCACGAGATCATTTCCACACTGCCCCAGTTGTAGGTTGATTGCTGTGGATTGACCGCACTGTGTTTTTTTTCATTTTCAAACCAACGGCTGGTGTGGATATCGGGATTAATGATAAAGTTTCCTTTGGTGTAGGCAAAAAGGTCTGCATCTTTTGCCTTCATTACAGGCCCATAACTAAATCCCCCTTTCGTGAGCAATTTTGGTTCCATCATTTTATTCAACTGAATGGAATAGAATCCCCTTTCTTTTGTAAGGTCATCCAGGGCAGCTAACAGCAGGAGCTGGTCCGTTTTAAAATATAATTGTTTGGGGTCCAGGATTACATTTCTAAGTTCAGTATGATGCTGACGCCCCCAACCACCGGTGATATTCAGAGGGGATTTGATGCCCTTCGGGTCACACCGCCAGATATCATAACGGTCGTATAAATAAACCCACTCATCTCCAGCTGACCAACCGCAAATTCCGTAAGGAGAAGGGTCGTCGGGCAGATCATTTTCTTCGTCTGCCAAAGGAAGTTTTATCTTTTGATTCAGACTTATCACATTACCGGTGGTATTATGGTGTGTGAAATACATCTTTTTGGGAAGATCATACCAAATCAGGTATTCACCTCCCGGGCTCAGGTAGGCGTTGCCATCCAAATCATCTCTTACCAATTTTTTTGACCCGGTCTGTAAGTCAAGTAGAAAAATATCCTCGCGGCTTTCTCCTTCCCACTGCATGGCGATTCGTTGTCCTTTGTCGCTGCGCCCCATTGCATACCGGCCGTTTTCTTCATTAGAAATGACGATCGTTTCAATTTGTTCGTCACCCAGGATAGTCAGGGGGACATCCTGTGTAGACATGGCCAGAAAACTTTTTTTCAATTCACGATCCTGGTTTTTAAGTTGCATGGGTTGCAAATAGTCATCTTCATAGTGCCAGATATCTAATTTAGCTTGTTCAAATTCGGGAACAGTGGTATCCCTGGGAACTGGTATTTTGGCAATTCCAAATAACAACCGTCGTCCGTCTTTACTAAAACGAAGGTTGCTGTGTTCACTGACATGCATATCGACTGGCAGTCCTTCGTCTCCAGGTTGCACCCTAATCCGGGCAGTATCCATGTCCGGGGTATGAAACCTCAAATGATATTTTTTGACAGAGGCACTTGTGCTATCGCGGGATGCGATGAATGCCAGCTGCCTGCCGTTTTCATCCCAGGCAAATTTGCCTGCGTCAATGTTTCCTCTTGAGAGAGTATCAGTAACCAGGGTCCTGGTGTCTACTCTTAATACAATGGGCAAGGCGTGGGTACTATCAGTTTTGGAACCTGATGTTTTTACTACCAGGCTGTTTCCGCTTTTACTTAGGGCGTATTCGAGGACAAAGGGAAGTTGAATGAGGGCTGCAGATCCTGAATGAATGACCAGGGTAGTCCCATCTTTAGCGTTGCTATCCGGCTTTTTGGATTTTGAGGTATCGTTTGCATTTTTTTCCAAATGGTAAACAAAAACTCCTTTACCAGCTTCAGGTAAAACGTAAGACCTGACACCCGGAATTTTTGAATAAGAAAAGGTTGTCAGATCATAAATCAGCAGCGAATCCTTTGGCTGATCTTCAATCTTTTTCCTGGCTATTTTAGCTTTCCTGGTTTCCTGAAAGCTGGGTTTAATTTTAGCCAGCAGAATACGGTTGTCTTCACTGAAGGCCATGCCGTAAGCCCTGGGTATAGAATCCCGGTGAGCGTTGGACAAAAACCGGATATACAAGGTGCCGTCTCCCTCCTGGGGATCAACGGTATAAGCGAGTATAGTGCCATCGTTGCTTAAAACACGGCTTCCGATACGTTGCCACGAGTCATAAACCGAATGGTCCAGTGGTTTCTTTGATTGTGCTGCGGAGATCAAAAAAGTAAAGACCAGGACGGATATTAAAGACCACTTCATAATTCATATTTTGACATAAAAAAATAGAGTTATCGCCGGGAGTCCAAATGACTAAACAAAAAAAGCATTTATAAGAACTACGGTCAAAAAAGCCACGATGCCGGTAATGGTACTCATTAATGTCAACATCCTTAAATTTTGCGGAACCGTCAGACCGGAAAACCTGGAAATCACCCAAAATCCCGAGTCATTTGGGAAAGACATACAGATACTGCCACAACAGATAGCCAGGCCAATCATGATTGGGTTTTCCTGTGACTGGGCAAGCATGGGTGCAAGAATGGAAGAAACGGTGACTGCGGCCACGGTGGCTGAACCCTGGGCCGCTCTGAGTATGGCAGTCAGTAAAAATGCAGTGTACAATAAGGGCATCTCCCAGGAAGACAAAAGCTTTACAATATGGTCTGATATCCCGGATCCATTGATTATACTTCCAAAAGCACCCCCGGCACCCACGATCAGGATCAATAATCCCGCATCTGCTCCACCGGAAGATACCAGGGTGTCAAAACTTTTAGTAAAATACTTTCTCAGGACCAGACCTGCTACAGCCAGGCCGATCAACATGGCTATATTTTTATCCCCAATAAAACTGAACCACTCTGAAAAACGGGAGTCTTTGGGTAAAAATTCAGTCATTAAACTTCCAAATAGGATGAGCAGGATGGGCAACAACAAAACGAATAGGGATAAACTACCGGATGGTTTAGCCCGATCAACGATATACTCCTCGTCATTAAACTGTTGCGTATCGATCTGCATAAATTCCTGTTTGGCAAAAATCCTTGCAGCTATAAGTCCCACTATCGCTGGCGGGATTGCTACTACCAGGGCCCAAATTAAAAAAGGACCTACAGTCAGATTAAGATTGCCCATGACCGCAAGTGGCCCGGGGGTAGGAATTACAATGCAATGGGTGGCCAATCCCCCCATAGTCAGGGCTGTGACCAGGCCTACCAACGGAATATTTCCTTTTTTAGAAAGATCCCGAAGCAGCGGCATAAATACAATAAAGGCAGCGGTGAGAAAAACCGGAATGCATACCACATAACCAGTGATCGCGATAGCCAGTAAAGAAAAACGGGTTCCAATATTGTGGAGAAAAAGTCTTGCTATTTGTTCCGTAGCCCCGGCATCGGCTAATATTTTACCGAGTAAAATCCCTAATGCGACCATGATTCCAATACTCCCCATCGTCTGACCAAATCCATCGGATAATAATTTGGTGACCTTAGTGATGGGAAGACCGCTGGCTAAACCGGTGAAGATACCGACCGTGAGTAAAACCAGGAATGGATTGATCTTGAGCTTTATAATGCCAAAAAGCAATACCCCAATAGCCAATAAAAATATAATTAACGGATAGGTAGTAGCTGGCATACGTTATTATAAAAAATGAATGTAGTCTTTTTTGATGAAATAGCACAAGCCACGCATAAATCTTAAAAAAGTTGTTAGACCATTTGTACAATGCTAACTTATAAGTGAAGTCATGACTATAACCTCTGGCTTCAACCTGAGGTTATAGTCAATAACGAGGCGGCTTTAGCCATGAAAGCTGGTTCAAAAATGTGCAGTCTGTCATAATCCCGCAAAACTTAATCAGATATAGAAAAGTCCGGAATTTTTTCCCAGCATTATCCAGGAAACAAGGCTCCAATATTGGCAGCAAATATTTTCACTGCTATCGCCACAAGGATTACTCCAAAGAATTTTCTAACAGCCAGAAGTCCTCCTGGTCCCAAAATCCTCGCGATAATGTTTAAGGACCGAAGTACAATATATACAATAAGCAGATTGACTAAAATCCCGGAGAAGATGACTAATGCCGTATAATTTGCCTTCAGGGATATAATCGTTGTTAAAGTGCCAGAGCCTGCGATCAGCGGAAAGGCAATGGGGACTAAGGTGCCTGATTCCACATTGGCATCCGGTTTGAAAAACTCTAATCCCAATACCAATTCAAGGCCCAGAATAAAGATTACAATGGACCCGGCTACGGCAAAAGATTTTACATCGACCCCCATGATATTGAGCAGGTTTTCCCCGACCACTAAAAAGATAATCATCAACAAACCAGAAATCAGAGTTGCCCGGGCCTCGCTGATGCCTCCCAGCTTTGTTTTTAAAGATATCAGCAAAGGAATGGAGCCCACAACGTCAATCACGGCGAAAAGGGTAAAACTGACAGTCAACCAATCTTTAAATGTCCATTCCATTACCGGAGCCTTATGGCGGATCAAATTAAGGAATAAATTCGTTAAGTCAGTGCTTAGGACCCTGTAATCCCGGGTAGGCACCCCGGACACCAAATCCGTAAAAGGTTTGTGGTTCTTTCAAATTGCTTTTTATATTTTCGTTTAAAAAACGAACTAATAATGTATGAACTAATTGCACACCGGCCCAAAAAAGAGTTACAGGCTGATCATGCCTGGAGGCTGTATACTTCGCTGCAGGAAATGATCCAGTTTGCCGATTATAAAATCTATCTTTTGTACATGATCGCCGGTTTTATTCTGACGATTATTTTCAGTGAATATAAAGAGCTGATTGAAGCGGGCCTGGTATTTAAATTATTTTTTGTCTTACTGTTGATGTTGTCCGGACTATTAATTTATTATTCTATAATGACAGTCATGCCCAGGTCAGCGGCCAACCAACATCTGCAAAGTCAAAAACTGATATTTTTTATGGACATTGCCAGCCAGCCCAATGAGGCGTTTGCTTCACGTTTTATCGAGTTGCCCACAGATCAAATCACGGCGGACTTGCTGGTGCAGGTTACAGTTTTAAGTAATATCCTGAAAGAAAAATTTAATAATCTTAAAAAAGCAATGTGGTCATTTTATGCGATCCTTTTTGTGATTTTGATCATGCAAATCATCAAAATTTTCTGGGTGTCGTAATCAAAAACCCATCCGCCTTACAGTCACCAGATTCTGGTCAAACTTTAAAGATAACATGACCTGAAAATGGACATCATCATCAGATTCGATAGCCGGAATCCAGCTATTCATCAATTCGATGGCCTTTTGAAGTTTTAATGCATTCAGGTCAACAGCCGGATCTGTGCAAATGGCTTTAGTGTAATAAGCTTCTCCTTTTTTGGTGATGAGCAGGGTCAGGATAACCATCGTTTTTAAGCCAGGAGGAATAAGCCGGTTTTTTTCAAAATAATCGGAAAAATAAGTCTGCAGATTGGCATCCCCGTTTACCCTGCTAAATGAGGGATCACGCTGTGTCTTGGTATAAACTTTTCCGTAATCCGGATGATTAAAATACGCAGACTGCGTAAAACCTGAACCGAAACCAACAAAAAAGGTGAAACATAAAATGAACCACTTCATAATACCAAAGTTAATGGAATGAAGCCGGATAAAATTTTTGAAAAGCCCCTGCCTATAAATTGAGCCAATAGTTCATTTTAACTACCAGGGTTCTGTTTTTTGGCCCCCAGAACTTTACTGCATAGTTGTCCGTATAGACTATATACAGATCGGACATTGGTTTGTATCTCCATTGAAACCGGCTATTGATATTAAAATTATCACCCTGGGTATTGTATTGTAAAAAAGTTGTCCAAAATAAATTCTTCGAAAAATTAAATTCAATCCTCGGGTTGATCAACAACAGTTTTTCCCTTCCATAAGCGTCCGGAAAATCCAAATCATTGTATTCAATATTAAATTCAAAATTGCCCCAGGGTTGAGCCCGGTAAGAAACGCCTGCTGCTATCGATCTGAGGTTGCCATTATAAAACCCGCCAAGGTTGGATTCCACCTGAAATCCAAGCCGCTTACGGACATCCGATTGGAATTCGATATTGAAATTATTATAACGGTATTGACCTTTGGGCAGCGGTGTCCCGTCCTCCGTAAATGAAAATGGGTACAGGAGGTTCACCGTATTATGCAGCAGGGTGATTTCCAGTTCACTCGATGATTTAAACTCCATAGAATAGTTCAATCGGATATTCCAATCCAACAGGTCAATGCCTGGATTGATACGAAGATCATTAAACACTGAAAACGAATGGTTGTTGATGGTCTTATGATTCGGCGTCCGGTGTGAATATTGCATGTTGTGAAAAACGGAATGAAACCCATGACGTATCGTGGTATCGCGCTGGGCATCGTATTGATCCAGGAGGTTGACAAAGCCCATGTCCGCGGTATAATTGGTGCCGACCGTGCTCACACTCAGAAGGCTACTGAAATTGGTCTTGTTGTACCAAATACCTGTACTCAGCATATGGTCGTCCCCGTTATAATTTTGTTTATAAGATTTGTGCATACCCAGCCAGCTCAAGAAACTGCCTTCCTCTGTTTGATAGATCATTTCCACAGAGGCATTCCTTCCATAATCATTTTCAGAAAACTTACTGCCATCCATGGCTTGCCGGTTGGTGAACAGTCCTTTAATCAAGGAGCGTTTGAGCAATTTTTTGTGCAGGGTGACTGCTGAATAATTCTGTCCGGGTTGTTCTTTGGTTTTTTTAGTTTGCATGTTCAATGCCCCAATCCTCCAGGAGTCACCCATATTGCCGGTAAGCCGAACCCCTCCCAGAATTGGCACCTGCCGTCCATCCTCATCCAATCCTATTCTTCTGCTGAAAAATATCGGGCTTGACGGATCTCCAAATTGACTAAACAGGTCGGCATTTTCAAGAAAAAAATTTCTCCGCTCCGGGAAAAAGACATTAAAACGAGTGAGATTGGTGACCTGTCTGTCCACTTCTACCTGTGAAAAATCCGGATTGGCTGTAAGATCAAGGTTGAGATTCGAAGTAAGGGTGATCTTGGCATCACCGCCGAAGCCGACCTTATTTTTACTGAGGGAAGGATCTTCAAAATCCGTGGATGCATTGACATTGGTATACGGTATGAGCGTGACCTGACCTCCTTTTTTAGGTAACGCATCGATCCATTCCAGTTTTCCGGGATAACCAAGATCCATCACGTCAAATTGCTGGGGGATTTTGGTCCAGGTATAAAACCGGAAATGTTTTACATCGGACCGCATAAAATTGACATTCCAGGTCATGACGCCAGGATCATAACGCAGGATGTGAAATGGGATAGCGATCTCTACAGTCCAACGGTCATTATAGGATTTTACTGCGGAATACCATTTGCTATCCCAGTTGGCATCAAAATCGAACCGGTTTAACAGGGCTTCCCCCTGCACTCCTGTAGGCGAAACAGAAAAAAAATAAGCGGTATTTTTCTGGCCGGCAGGGTCAAATAAAACCGATACCGCATCATTGCCATCCAGTTCAAAATCTCTTTTCAGTGATTTAATCACATAGTTTTTATCCGGATCGTAACAGGTAAAAGCGGCATATATAAAATTGTCATCAGCCGTGATCATCGCCTCGGTATGCAGCAGAGGCGCCCTCGCATTCTGGGGCCAATGTTCCTGGAAAGTGCTTGCCTTCTCACTGACATGCCAAATACCCTCATTCAACTCACCATCTATGACGATTTTTTCCCGGGTACCCGCAGCCCTGAGCACAAATGTATTTGCGGTATTCGTAGTATCCGCTGCAAAAATGGAATGGAAAAAACATAAAATGAAAAACAACAGCGAGCCCAATCTCATACGTGAGGTCAAATGTATAAATTGCCTTTGACAGCCTCGTTTATGTCAAATGCGGTTAACTTTTCCTTATGATATGGTATCCAGGGCCTGAAGTATATCCTGATACAGATAATCAGGCTCTTCCAGCCCTATATAAAAGCGCACGAGATTCCAGGGGAGCTCGGGGTCTGGCTGTCCCGGAATATCATAAAAAGTAACCACCGGCATGACCAGCGATTCGTGGCCTCCCCAGGAAACAGCCAATAAAAAAACCTGCAGAGAATCACAAAACCGTATGACGGATTCTTTATTATCAACATTCAGAGCAAGGGTAAACATACCACCGCCTTTCATCTGGTGGACTGCTAATGCCTGTTGCTCGTTGATAAAAGGGTAATAAATTTTTTCAATTTTTGGATGAGACTGCAGCCGGGTGACGAGGTCACTACAAGTCTGATGTGAACGATGTACCCTGAGTGAAAGCGTGCGCAATCCGCGAATAGCTAAAAAGGCATCGTGCGGACCGAGCACATGTCCTATGTTCATGTATTCGCTGTAAAATATTTTTTTAATCATTTCCCTTGTTCCGCAGAGCACCCCCAGGACTACATCGCTATGACCGTTTAAGTATTTAGTACCTGAATGGACCACCAGGTCTATCCCCAGATCAATAGGGTTTTGGAACAGGGGTGAACAATAACTGTTATCTGCTATGGTGATCAATTTGTATTGTTTAGCAAGATCAGCGCAGACTTTCAGGTCCTGTAATTCAAATACCGTTGAGTTTGGACTCTCCAGATATAGAATCCGGGTATTTGGCAATATGGCTGAAGCGATCTGATTGGGATCTCTACCATCGACAAAAGTATGGGTAACACCGAACCTGGGTAGATAGGTTTGTAATAAAGTCTTGGTCCAGCTATAAGCCGATTTGACGCAGACGATGTGGTCGCCTGTCTTGATATTTCCCATGACGGCAGCGGCAATGGCCGCTACTCCGCTGGAAAAAACCAAACAATCCTCCGCATGTTCCAATGCAGCCAGTTTTTTCCGTAAGATGGCTACTGTAGGATTGTTACCCCTAGAATACACGTGATTTTCAAATTCTGCTGAGATCTTGGTTCGAAAGTCCAGGACGGATTCAAATTTAAAATTGCTGGTCTGGATGACCGGAGGTGAGACGGCATTAAAATAATCTTCACGGGTTTCACCCAGGTGGTTGAGTATATAACTGAGATCCATGATCAAATGTATTGAAAAGGAATCAAGGATATTAATGTAAAAACAACTTCCGGGCAGGCTTGTCGATTGGACGGAGTCTGGTGGCCGGAGTGGGGTATAGTTAAAAAATGCATAATACCAGCTTCAGAGTGCAAGGATATACCGATTTTTGCGGTTTAGAATCGTGATTATGATTGGTTTACAACTCCTATATTGGTCTTTGCTGGCATTATTCCCTGGAGGCAATGGGTTTGATATCCGGGTACAGATTAAAAACGCTCCTTCCGACACCTTGTTGTTGGCTTATTATTACGCAGAAAAACAATACGTAAAAGATACAGCCATCGCCTCCGGTGGGATCTATCATTTTAAAGGGGATAGTGCTTTAGAAGCCGGGGTTTATATTCTCGTCATGCCTCCAAAATATGAACCTATCCAATTGTTTATTAATGAAGGAGAACAACATCTCACGATAGACCTGGATGCCAGACAAATTGCCGCTTCATTCCAGATCAAAGGATCCCGGGACAATGAATTATTTTATGATTATCTCCGGTTCCTGGAAGAAAAGCGGCCACAGGCTCAGGCCATATCCGATAAAATAAAAACAGAAAAGGAAGCAGGCAAAGATGTAGTTATACTTCAGGAAAACCTTGAAAAAATCAATGGGGAGGTAAAAAACAAACAAACTGAAATTATTAAAAATTTTCCGACATCGTTAACTGCCATTCTGATTAATGCATCGATAGAGGTAGTGATTCCGGAGATGAAGGGCACTACTGAACAAATCGAAATGAACCGGTATTTGTATTATAAGGCGCATTATTTTGACCACCTCAAACTGGAAGACCCAAGATTGTTGAGGTCACCGCTCATCCATGAACGGATCACTTATTACATGGAAAAACTGACCTTGCAACACCCGGATTCCATTAAACATTCTTTAGACGATGTCCTGCGACGCATACAACCTGCGGAAGAAACTTTTCGATATTATCTGGTTCAGTTTTTAAACAATTATGCCAATTCTAAAATCGTTGGATTTGATGCTTTATACGTGCATCTGGTAGATGAATATTATTCAAAAGGCTTTGCACCCTGGGTCGCTGCAGAACAATTGGAGAAAATTCAAAAAAATGCATCTTCATTACGGCCCATCCTGATCGGCAAAATAGCCCCTGAAATCCGCTTAACCCGGTATCCGGAACAAACCCCGATCACCTTACACGGCATCCGGTCGCCATATACTGTATTATTTATCTGGGACCCGGAATGCAGTCATTGTAAATCCTCCCTGCCTCATGTCGTTGATTTTTACAATAAGTATAAAGCCAAAGGTGTCGAGGTATTAGCCGTATGTAGTCAGTTTTCAGACAAAGTGCCTGCCTGTTGGAAATACCTCGAAGAGCATAATATAAAGCCGGGATGGATCAATGCCGCGGATCCCTTCCATGCTTCGAAGTATAAAGTTTTATATGATGTAAGGACCACACCTCAATTGTTTATTATGGATGCCAAAAAAACTATCCTTTCAAAAAATATTGGGGCAGAACAACTGGGTGAAGTAATGGACAATATTATTTTGAGGAATAAATCCTGACATCCGGTTATTTAAAGGCAGCATGGTTTTTTATTCCATTGATGAAGTCCCTGGCCGGCATTCGTTTCTTCCCTTCCTGTTGAAGTTCCAGGATCTCTAAAGCTCCATCCAGGGTATGCAGGTATAATTTGCGACCGATGATCTGCATGCGCCCGGGCTCTCCATGCGGAGGTAAAATAGCGGGCATATGGGTTCGGTAAAACAGATATTTTATTTCATGAAAAATCATCCATGCAGTGGGTTGTGGACTGTGCCCCCTTATAAAATTGTGTATTTCCTGATTAGAAGATTTGAAATCCAGCATGGCCTGATGATGGAAAAGTTTAGGAGCGGGGCTTGCCAGAGCCGTATCCTGAGGCAGGTAAGTTATTTGGCCTGATTCAATCAGGTCAAGGCTTTGTATTAGCGTGTTAGCACCGATTAGTTTTAATCTGTCATACACATCGCCGGTTGTTTCATCAGGACCAATTTCCGTGCTCGTTTGACGGATAATATCCCCGGTATCAATTTCATGTTTCAACCGGAATATGGTTACCCCGGTAGTTTTTTCACCGTGGATCACCGCCCAATGAATAGGGGCTGCCCCCCGGTACTTCGGCAATAATGACCCGTGGATATTGATTGTCCCTAACCTGGGCATATTCCAAACGACTTCAGGCAACATCCGGAAAGCTACTATAACCTGAAGATCGGCATCCAGAGCCTTTAATTGATCTAAAAATTCCCTTGAACGGAGTTTTTCGGGTTGAAGGATCAGCAAGCCTTTGTTTAAGGCAAACTGTTTTACTTCAGATTGAATAAGCTGTTGGCCTCCCCGCCCTCCTCTGGCATCCGGAGCAGTGACTACTCCAACTACCTCGTGTCTGCTCTGAAGCAGGGCAGCCAGAGATGGTACAGCGAATTCCGGGGTCCCCATAAAAACTGTTCGCATACTGAAAAAGCCGGGGTTAATGATTGAATCGTATAAAATTAAGGAATAAACTGACTATACTCTTTAAAAGCTTGATTTGCCTGCCACTTTGCCTGAGATCAATATTCCAAAAACTTATATATTGTACTTAATTATAAATAATATGAATGCTGCTGAATTTTTAAAATCACTCCCTGCTAAAGTAAAACCTGAATTATTAGAAGGTATTGATACAATTTTCCATTTTGACCTGGAGGGGGAGGGTGGAGGCCAGTTTACCGTATACGTAAAAGACAGTAAGGTGACCGTTGATCAGGGTTTATGCGATGAACCTAAATGCGTGGTCAAAGCCAATACAGAGACCCTGATGAGCATAGTCGAAGGCAAAACAAATCCAATGATGGCTGTGATGACGGGTAAAATCAAAATCAGCAATCCCGGGGAGATGATCAAATATGCCAAAATATTCGGTCTAATGTAGTTTATACGTAAACCCAATTGCTGGGCCGGGCACGCTTGGTGAAGTCAATATCAAACCCAGGTCATCATCTATATTAAAATTTTTTAGGTGGGCATCTACGAAGGCCTCCAGGGCGGTGAGGAAATGTATCCCGATCATAAGAAATACTGCACGGTCTTTATCATCCCTGAACCGGTCCCGGTAGGTTTTTATCTGCCTTGAATCAAAGTCTATCCCGGGAGCAACAGTAACTGTTTGTCCTGTTTCTACCGCCTCCAGGAAATAGTTATCCCATTCTTTGTAACGTTTCCGGGTGTCATTAATACGATAGTACGCAAATCCATATGCTCCATAGGCAAGGGGTAATTTCCACCATCGTTTATTAAATGCCTGGCCTCCTCCCGGAATTAATAAGCCCAGAAACAATGCAGTACGGGGTTTTTTATCGAGATAATTGGTGATGCTATCCACCTCGACCTCTTTAACTTTTTCAAGGGTATACTGACTCTTTACGGCAAATTTGATAGAGTCGGCCTGGGCCAGCAGCGTATTGTACTGTGTGGACGTGAAAATAAATAATAAAATGAGGTGCTTAAGCATGTTCTTTAAGCAGGTACAAACCTGGACTTTAGGATAAACGATCCAAAAGCTCATTCAATTCGTCCAGATTGTTAAAAGGGATTAAAAGTTGACCTTTCCCCTTTTTATCCGACTTAATGGTCGTGCGCCGGCCAAATAATGCATTGGCTTTGTCCTGATAGGACCTCAGGATATTGGATTCATTGACCGGTACGTCCTTTTGGGGTTTTGATTTTTTATCCTGGTAAGAACGAATGGTGTGCTCGAGTTGCCTTACTGACCATTCGTGTAACAAGGTTTCTTTAAATAATTTAAGTTGAAGCACGAGGTTGTCAATACCCGCAAGTGCCCGGGCATGACCCATACTCAGTTTTTTTGTTTTGACCGCATGCTGGATGTCGGGAGGGAGTTTAAGTAACCTTAGGTAATTGGTCACCGTGCTTCTGTCTTTGGTCACCCTCACGGACATTTCTTCATGGGTGAGCTTACATTCTTCGATCAGCCGGGACATAGAAATGGCCACTTCTATGGGGTTGAGGTTTTCGCGGTGAATATTTTCAATCAGGGCCATTTCAAGCATGGACTGATCCTCCGCTGTGCGAATAAATACGGGTATTTCAGTTAGACCGGCCAATCGGGCTGCACGGGTACGTCGCTCTCCGGATATCAATTGGTATTGATGATCATTTAATCTGCGGACGGTTATCGGTTGAATAAGGCCATGAAGTTTAATGGTTTCAGCCAGTTCCTCCAAAGCCGTGGGATCAAATTCCGTCCTGGGTTGAAAGGGGCTGGTCTCGATATAATTCAGCGGAATAAAACTGACACTGGACAAAGCAGGCGCTTTTGGAGTTGGTTTTTGATTGTCCATATTGCCCAACAATGCGCGGATTCCTTTTCCTAATTCTTTTTTCTGGTCCATAAGTCTACATTAAGCAATGATCATTCCGATTTGTTTTTTCAACAATTCGTCTGCCAGGTTGAGAAAATTGATGGTTCCTTTCCCTGCCGCATCGTATAACAACACAGGTTTATGAACACTGGGGGCCTCTCCAATTTTGGAATTGCGGTGAATAATTGTGGAAAATATATAATCCTGGGCATTGGACCGCAGTTCAGTGACCACCAGATTTGCCAATCTCAGGCGCTGATCAAACATCGATAATACGATTCCTTCTATTTCCAATTCAGGATTGAGGTTTTCCCTCACAATGGAGATGGTGCGTTTGAGCCGGCTCAATCCTTCCAGCGCGAAGATTTCACATTGAATAGGGATGAGAACACTATGGGCAGCCGTAAGGGCGTTGACCGTAATGAGCCCAAGGGATGGCAGGCAATCTATAAGAATAAAATCATAGAGGTGACTGATCGGATCCAGTATACCTTTTAATAAATACTCGCGGTTAGTTTTATAAACCAATTCAATTTCAGCGCCGACCAGGTCCGGGTGTGCCGGCAGGATAGATAGGTTGGGAGTCTCTGTTTCTAATATGACCGTCAGCGGGTCAACTCCGTTAATCAGGCAATCATACAGCGATAAAGTCAGGTCATCGACCTGGATACCTACGCCCGATGCTGCATTGGCTTGTGGATCAGCATCGACCAATAATACTTTTTTGTCCAGTATGGCCAGGCTGGCTGCCAGGTTGATGGCTGTCGTGGTTTTACCTACGCCACCTTTTTGATTTGCTATTGTTATGATTTTGGCCATATCGGGTTTGAATGCTAGGTAAAATTACGTTTTTTAACGTTAGCCACGATTGATGGTCAGAATCAAAATCAATCTGGCTAAATCTAATTAACCGTTGTTTTACGGAAGTGAAATTCTTTCATTTTATGGAATCCTGTGTTTATCCCTGGTTTTATTTAGGAATATAATTTTATTTTGAGGCGATAACAAGGCATCTGATCTTTTTAAACTATCTGATTTTATGGAGCAGCATTATCAAACTTTAATACTGGAGGATTATAATAATATTTATGTGTTGACCATCAACAGGCCCGCGTCATTAAATGCTTTGAATAGCCAGGTGTTTTCTGAACTGCATCATTTTTTTCAGGTCATCGCACACGCCAAGCCTGAATTAAAGGGTATCATTATAAAAGGGGCAGGGGAGAAGGCTTTCGTAGCAGGAGCTGACATCACGGAATTTAATAGCATTGGTCCCGGCAAGGCTAAAGAATTTTTGAAAAAAGGGAATGAAGTGATGCACCTCATCACATCCTTCCCTAAAATTGTGATTGCAGCCATTGGTGGATTCGCCCTGGGTGGGGGATGTGAACTGGCTATGGCCTGCCATCTACGGATAGCAAGCGAAAAATCAAGGTTTGGTTTGCCTGAAGTAAATCTTGGTATTCTGCCTGGGTACGGCGGTACGCAACGATTGCCGCAACTGGTGGGTAAGGCTAAGGCGCTTGAATGGATGATGACAGGGGATTTAATCTCTGCAGAAGATGCCCTCAGGTTTGGGCTGGTCAATCAGCTGACTAAACCAGGAGAAGAATTGACAGTCGCGTTGGAATGGGTAAATCGCATATCGGCGAAAGCCCCATTGTCAATAGCCCGGATCATAGCTGCAGTAAATGCTTATTACCCCAATCTCGAAAATGGCATTGAGGTAGAAGGTGGACATTTTAATGATCTGGCACAAACGGAAGATTTTAAAGAAGGGGTCAGGGCGTTTTTGGAGAAAAGGAAAGCGGAATTCCAGGGGAGGTAAAGGAGGGTTGAGGATGAGTTAAAGGTTGAGGTTGAGGTTGAGGTTGAGATTGAGATCCGAAGAAGGGGGAGGTAAAGGGTTAAAAGGGTTAAGGGGGGTTAAGTGGGTTAAGTGGGTTAAATGGGTTAAGGGGCTAAACGGTTAAAGGGGTTAAACGGGTTAAACGGGTTAAGGGGTTAATCGCCTTACAATTCAACAGTTTAACATTTTCGCAATTTCACACCATCAAAGGGGGTGACTGACAATTCAACAATTCAACAATTCAGCAATTCAACATTTCAAGAAAACAGTTCCTTGATATGTTTACCATGGCCATCCGGAGTAGTATAGATTGGTCGTCCTTCCACTTCATAATGGGTGTCCGGGGATATTCCCAGGGCATGATAAATGGATTGGTGAACCTGATCAATGACAATGGGCTCAGTGATGGCACTGAATGGTCTTTCAGCCGCGGTTTCTCCGATGACGAACCCTTTTTTGACGCCGCCTCCCCAGAATACCATGCTGCACCCATCTGTAAAATGGCGATGCATACCATAGTTTTTGAGGTCCTCCACTTTTTCCGGTACCTCAACCTGATCCAATACTTTTTGATCGGGTCTTCCTTCAATCAGCATATCCCGGCTAAATTCGCTGGCTAAAATGACCAAAGTACGGTCCAATAAACCTCTTTCTTCCAGGTCTTTGATCAATTGACTGATTGGCCGGTCGATCAGTTTTTTCATCTCTTTCAATCGAATATGTCCGTTTTCATGCGTATCCCAACCCAGAAATGGTTCATACTCTGTGGTGACACTGATGAATCTGGCACCTTGTTCAACCAATCTTCTGGCCATAAGACAACCTAAACCAAACCTGCCTGTATTGTATGCTTCATAGGATTGAGCAGGTTCATCGTTCAAATTAAATGCCTTGGCTTCAGGTGATTTCAGCAGGGCATAAGAATTTTCCATGGAACGGATCATGGATTCTTGTTGGTAAGAACTTCCCTTGTGTAATGGGCCGGATGCTGCCAGGTCTTTAAATAATTTGTGGCGGCTTTCAAACCGATTCAAATTCATCCCTTCGGGTGGTGAGATACTCTCTAGTCCATTAACAGGGTCAGGGATAATAAACGGTCCGTATTCTGATCCTAAAAAGCCAGAGGAGTGAAACGCTTTAAGTTCTTCACCTTCGCCCATCGTAAATCGCTGACCAATATCAATAAAGGCTGGCATTACCGAATGTTTAGGTCCGAGTTCTTTGGCTATCCATGCACCGATGTGGGGTGTTTGAATTGTCTGGGGTGGCTGGTAGCAGGTATGCCAGTGATATTGATGTCGCGTATGTAAAATGAAACCCAGGTCGGCTGCCCGGTAGGAACGGACCAGGGTACCCAGATGCATCGTGTCGGCGATCCCTTCCAGACCTTCGGTAAACCTTATACCGTCAAGTTTAGTTGGGATGGATGGGAAAGTAGTCAGGACTTTTGAACTGGACATTCCCTTTTTAAACGGAGTATATTTTTTAGGGTCAAAAGTCTCCGTATGCGACATTCCACCTGCCATCCAGAGTAATATTACCGCATCAGCCTTAGGTATATTTTTAGGTGCTGTTTTACAAGAGTAAAAAAAAGGCAGGGTAGGGATGCTGGTAGCAAAGCCTGCCAGGGTCGCCAATTTCATTTTCTCTAAAAATTCCCTTCTGCTTTGGTCCATGCCCTAGATGAATTGAAATTCCGGTGAAACAATGATAGCCCAAATCATATCAGCCACTGCATCCGCCGCATCAGCCGCACTCCCTGTTGGATTATTTTCAAAAAACTTCATCATTTTGACTTTTTCTGATTTGGAGGCTGGTCGCACCATTAATTGCAGAAAAAGTTGATCGATCATTACATCAGGTTCATTTCGATATTTTTCCAACCAACGACGAGAACCTTCTTGTATCCTGCGGTGTAATAAGGGATCATTGGTCAATGCGATACATTGAAGTAATCCGGGTTCTTCACTTCTGCGGGACGTGATGTTTTCACGGGTAGGTCTTCCAAGTGCTTTAAGCAATGGGTCCGCAGCTACGAGGGAGGCCCGGGAAAAAGATGAGTGAGCTGTCGTGTCAAAATTAAATCGCCTCAATTTTCCCCAATTACTATTGGAATAACTACCATACCGATGGACCATGGACCATGTTTTAACGGCGAATTTTAATTTCTTCCAATCCTTATCCGTATTTACTTTGGAGGATACCCAGGTAGTGTCGGAGTAAACATTAATAGTATCACCCTTGACCCCAATGGCACGTAAATGAAATAATACGCCGGAAGGATTGGGCAATTTGCCTTTGTTGACCGCCTGGATAGCGAATATATTTTTTCCCTTTTTCAAATGCTGGCTAAGATCCACTATTTGAATATGCCGATAGTCTGATCCCTCTGCTAATAATTGTTCATTAAGATAACAATGAAATTCGTCATCAGCAGTCAATCTCAATTCTGCTTTTTGTATGGAAGGCAAATTGACGATTTTGCGCAGAAATACCGTATCGGGTTTGGGCAGGGTAATCCGGTCAAAATCTTTGTCCGGATACCAAATCCAATAGGCTGGGATAGAATAACCTGCCGGATCGAATGATACCCCGGGATACACCGGCTGGATACTGGCACTTAGTGCATCTACCATTTGTTCGGCATGAAGTCGCCGTACGGCAGGGCCTTTAAATACAAAACCCGGATGGCACATTTCATCATACGTGCCATAGTCAACAGGTTGAGACTGATATATCCGGCTGGTGAGAATGTATTGGATAAAATCTTTGATGTCACCTTGCTTGTCCCTGAATTCCACGGCTAAAAAATCGAGCAGGTCCTGACTCCAGGGTTTCTGATCCATCTCATCTACCTTGCCGATGATGCCTCGCCCCATAAGTTGTGCCCATACCCGGTTTACGAATGTCCGGTACAATCTCCCATTGGAAGGTTGGACTATAAGATCCGACAGTTCGGCCAACCGGTCATTCAGGCTGTCCGCCTGTAATGTTCCCAGCTGAGGATAAATAAAGGCTGGCTGAGCCCGGATACCAATAGCGACATCACAACGATGGATTTCCAGAGGTTGCCGGGCGAAAACACTCGCAAAACCATAGGATTGTTCCAGGGAAAAATTGTTGACAAAACTATTATGGCAGGAAGCACATTTGAGATTCATGCCCATTAATGCCTGAGAAACATTTTGTGCCGCTTGCATTTCAGGACTTTGGCTCGAATTTATTTCTCCACGCCACTGTATACCCTGGATAAAACCTTCAGAGCCGGGATGCGGTTTAATCAGACTTCGTACGATTTCTATATAACTGCTGTCTTTTTTTAGCGAATTATACAGCCAGTTTGATATTTGTTTCCGTCCACCTGTGATAAAACCCGTGCCGGAATAATCGTTTCTCAAAAGATCATTCCAAAAACTCATCCAGTGCAGGGCATAATTTTCATCATCCTTCATTAATTGCTGGATGAGATCATTTCTTTTGGTTGGTTTAGCATCCTCAATAAATTGATCTACGGCTGCTGGAGCAGGGAGCAGGCCGGTAATATCCAGGTAGACTTTCCGGATAAATTGATGATCAGATAAGGGCTTGGGCCACTTTATCCGGTGTTGTTTAAAATAAGGATAGATAAAACGGTCGATATCATGATCCGTAGCGTTTTTGGCAGCCGGCAATACCGGTTTAACCAGAGTGAGGGGAGCCTCATAAAAAAGTTTAATCGTGCTGTCTACCCAATAGGCTCCATGATCAATCCATGTTGCTATAGCATTGATTTGCAAAGGAGATAATGCAGTCCCTTTAGGAGGCATGGCATCCTTATCTCCTCTGGGTAATTTTAATCTTCGTATAATATCACTTTCTGCGCTTTGCCCCTTGACTAAAATTTCGCCGTCTTCGCCACCGGCCAT
>Ga0138256_10000605_pt1 | contig 39360 bp, 42 predicted proteins | sample KNB2016incub_MG_FD_105486 | JGI IMG/M metagenome (GOLD analysis project Ga0138256, IMG submission 105486) | Active sludge microbial communities from wastewater in Klosterneuburg, Austria - KNB2014incub_MG | ecosystem: Engineered > WWTP > Activated sludge > Unclassified | place: Austria... | reverse complement strand
TGCAGCGACAGAAGGGTGACGGCTGTGCGGTGCGCGCACTAGGACGCTGGCATGTCCCGCACTGCCGACCATCCGATCGACCCCAGGTTCCTCGAGCGCTGGTCGCCCCGCGCGATGTCCGGCGAGCCGCTCGTGCTCGCCGAGCTGCTTCGGCTGTTCGAGGCCGCGCGCTGGGCCCCGTCGTCGGGCAACAGCCAGCCCTGGCGCTTCACCTATGCGCTGGCGAAGACGCCCGGGTTCGACCGGTACCTCGAGCTGCTCGACCCAGGAAACCGGGAGTGGTGCTGGCGTGCGGGCGCACTGGTGCTGGTCGTTGCCAGGACCCAATCCGATCAGGGGCGCCCACTGCGTACCCACGCGTTCGACGCCGGCGCTGCGTGGATGGCGTTCGCGCTCCAGGGGGCAGCGATGAACCTGGTCGTCCACGCCATGGCTGGGTTCGATCATGACGGCGCGGCCACGGTGGCTGCGGTTCCCGCGGACCACGCGATCCAGTGCATGGTGGCCGTGGGCCACCCGGGGCGCCGCGACGAGCTCTCGGAGCGGTTGCGCGAACGGGAGCAGCCCAATCAGCGAAAGCCGACCGCCGAGCTGGTGTTTTCCGAGCGGTTTCCCGGGTAACGCGGGCTCACGGCTGGAAGAGCTGCGCGAAGACGCCGGCGTCGTCCGTGGTGTTGCCGCCCACCACCTCTTCTTGCCGGTGGTCGGACCACACGATCACGAACCGACCGCCGCTCGCCATGGCGATGCGCGAGTCGTTCTGATCGTTGGTGTCGAAGGTGTTCACGCGAAACGTGGGCTCCGGGCGGGTGCCGTCGGCATTGAAGCGCTGAGCCCACACCTCGTCGCCGTTACCAGCGACCGGACCGCCGTCGTTGCTCCAGGTCACCACCCAGCGCCCGGTCGCGTCGATGGCGACGCCCGGCTGCTCCATGGAACCAGAGGTGGCGAGCGACACGGCCAGCTCGGCGCCCGCCTTGCTGCCCGACTTGTCGAAGAGCTGAGCGTAGACGCCCTGGCTGGGATTGGGCGAGGCGTGCTGGCTCTGCCACACCACGGCGAAGCTGCCGTCGCCACGCAGGGCGACGCTGGGTTGGTTCTGCCCGCTCTTGGTGCTGGTGTTCACCGCCAGCTCGCTGCCGCTGAGCGTGCCCCCGGCCGCGATGCGTTGCCCGAACACCTCGGTGTCGGTGTCGTAGTACCGCCAGACCGCCACCAGGTCGCCTGCTTCGTTGCAGGCCAGATCGACGTCGTGCACCCGGCGCTTGTTGGTGACCCAGAACGCAGCCGCCTTGGGCGTCGCCGTTGCGGTGTATTGCCGAGCCTTCGCGCCCGCGGTGAAGCCCTTCTCCCAATCGAAGAGCACGGTGAACTCGCCGGCCTTGTTCATGGCCACCGAGACTTGGTACTCGGTCCACATGTCCGTGGTGTCGTCCACGACTTGCTGGCTGCCGGTCTTGGCGCCGGTCGCGTCGTACGCCTGCGCGTAGAGCTTGCGGTCGGCGCTGCTGTAGCCAGACCACGCGACGACGAAGCGACCGTCCGGTGCCATGGCGACGTCGTAGGCGTCGGGCCCGTAGTACAGCGCGCTGGCCTTGGTCGACGAGATCTGGAGCTCGCCGCCGGCCTTGGTGCCGTTTGCGTTGAAGCGCTGACCGTACAGCTCGCTGGTGGTGCCACCGGCCTGACCGCGGCTCATCCACACCACGACGAAGCGACCGTCGTCCGCCATCGCGACTTGTGGATGCTCTTGGTCCTGGGGCAGCGTGGTGTTGACGTGGATCTCGGCGCCGATGCGCGGACCACCCAGGCCCGCCGCTCCGCCGGTCGCGGAACCGCCGCTGCCGCCCGTGGCCGAACCGCCGCTGCCGCCCGTGGCCGAACCGCCGCTGCCGCCCGTGGCCGAACCGCCGCTGCCGGCCGAGCCTCCGCTTCCTGCCGAGCCTCCGCTGCCGGCCGAGCCTCCGCTTCCTGCCGAGCCTCCGCTTCCTGCCGAGCCTCCGCTGCCGCCTTGGCCCCCCGATGCCGCGCCGCCGCCGGAGCCGCCGCTCCCCGCAGAGCCTGCAGCCCCTCCGGTGCCGCCGCCACCGTCACCGCTGCCGCACCCCGCCATGACGCTCAGCAAGAGCCCACAAGCCACACGCGAAGCCATGCGCACCGAACGCTCCATCATCGAACCTCCAAGCAGATCCGACAGGGTTATCACCGCTCCCCGTCGTCCGTCGTGTCAGCAAGTGCTGACCGCTCGCCCGTGTTATCCTCGGGAAATGGCTGACGCTTCCGCGCTGACCTTCCGGGGGCGATGGGAGATGGTCCGCCAGCGCCTCGCACGGGAAGCGGCCCGTGCGACGTACGACGAGAAGCTCGCCCAGCTCGAGTCCTTGATGGCCTCGGTCGACGACTTCGGATGGCGGGAGAAGCTTGGCGCCGACGACGATCGGGTGCGTGCACTCTGGATGAAGCTGCGCCGCGCGTGGCCGCATGGCTAGCCGGCGCAAGGCAGCACACGTCACTGCAGGCTCGCCGGCGTGGAGCCCGGTCTCTCATGGATCGCGAAGGCCACCGGCGCGAAGCAGGTGGAACGAGGCGAGCGAATCCAAGCGCTCTGGGGCGGCTACGGAGAGATCTTCCGCGTTCACCTCACCGGCGGCGACGTGAAGACCGCGATCGTGAAGTGGGTGCGGCCGCCCGCCCGCCCGCCCCGCGCGGAGCGCGCGGTGTCCCACGCGCGCAAGTGTCGGTTGTACGAGGTGGAAGAGCGCTTCTGTCGAGCCTTTGCCCCGCTCTGCGACGAGCGCCCGGGGCGCGCCTCCGGGCGAGCCACGCCTCGGGTGGCGAGTCGTTCTTGCTCCTCGAGGATCTGGACGCCGCGGGGTCATCGGGGCGCCGGCGCCACCCCCATGGCTGGGTTCGATCGTGACGGCGCGGCCACGGTGGCTGCGGTTCCCGCGGACCACGCGATCCAGGGCATGGTGGGCCGTGGGCCACCCGGGGCGCCGCGACGAGCTTCCGGAGCGGCTGCGCGAACTGGAGCAGCCGAATCAGCGGACGCCGACCGCGGAGCTCGTGTCGCGGAGCGGTTTCCGCCGTGAGCCCGCGCTCGTCGACTTGCCTCGCCTAGCTCGCCGCCGCCGTCGCGGGCACGCTGCCCGCCGGTCCCGCGCTGCGCGGGCGAATGAAGTTGCGCGCGATCGTCATGACGACTGCCGGGATCGAGCGCTGTCTGGCTTGGCGCGGCGAGCCGACCGACCCGCCACGCCTCGCGCCCGCTCAGTTACCAGCGCACAGATCGAGACACTGCCAGTCCGCGAGGCATGCGAGCGCACCCTTGTATTGCTCGACGATCGCGGGGTACGAGGCTGCGTCTTGAAGCACGGATTGGCATGGAAAACCCGGGCTGGAAGGGTCGCACGCCGGTGCTCCGAGACAACCTGCCGCTCTCGCGCACTCGAAAAGCGGTACGCACTCCGACTGGCAGAGCGGAAAGCACAGACCGCAGAAGCAGAGCCTGCACGGGGTTTCTCCGCCGTGCTGCGCGAGACACGAGTCTCGCGTGTCGGTGCCGTAGGCGGAAGAGACGCAAGTCCCCGTCCAACAGAGTGGGGCCAGCGGGTACTCGGCGCACGCCCCGGACTCTGGACCGAGGCAGGCGTAGACCTCACCCTCAAGCTTTGAGAACTCCGTCTTGTCGTACCCGGACTGGACGTAGAACCCCCCGGAGCAATGCTCGCGGATGTCCGACCTGGAGGGGACGTGCACGCAATCTGAGTCTTGCGTGCAGGACTTGCTCGCTTTGACGAATGCGACGAGCTTGGCCTGCTCGGCCTGGCACTTGAGCGCTGCGTCCGGCGTGGAGCCGTCCTTCTCGTGGCCGTCCGCGGCATCAGTGGTGTCCGCTGTGGCGTCGGGTACAGCATCGGTGTCCGCGTCTCCGCTCGCGGCCCCGTGCCCGCCGTCCGTCACGGCCGGTTCTCCGGGCCCCGGCTCGTCGGCGCAACCGGTCAGCCAATGCGCAGGTACGAGGAGCAGCCAGCCGGCGAGGCTCGCACCGAACCACCGCGTCGCCATACTACAGCGAACTCCAAGCGAGGCCCCACGTGGTGGCGGACAGGCCACCCCAGTCGGCCAGGTAGATTCGAACCGTGTACGTCTTCGTTGCGCCGGAGGTGTTCGTCTTCGCGATGTACTGGTAGTTGCTCCCGCTCCCCACCGAGTACCCAGCCAGAAGAGCGCCATCATAGAGGATGAGCGCGTGCAGCGGGTACGGGTCTGCGGAGCAATCGAACGAGCCCGGATTCTGCGGGCACGTCGGGCGCGCCTGTAGCAGTGACGCGACTCGGAGCTGTCCGCCGGCAGGTGAAGCCCCGAACCCGACCACCGCCATCGCAGCAACGTGAGGCGGGCGGGTGCGCTGTGCGTTGCCCCACCGAAGTCTAGCGCTCGGCCGCCCGCTGCGACGTGCACCACGACCCGCGGAAAGAAGCACCGTGATTGCGCCTGTCACCCGACTTCGGAAGGACCGAGCCGCACGATTGTCGAGTGCGCGAAGGCTCATTCAGTATTAATACCCCCGCCCGCTGACGAACGCACGCAAAGGATTTCTGCAGTTGAACGACAATCATCCCTGCAGGCGGCCCGACGGCGATCCGCATGGCGTGAGTCGTGTCGCGCCCGGGCGCGCGGTCGCGGGGGCAGCCGCAAGCGACCGGGGGCGGGCTGGTCACCGAGGTGTCGGGCGCGCGGATCTCGCTCGGGCGGGGGTTCGGTGCCGGGCTCTTGGCCGAGGTCGTCCGTGCTCCTGGAGGCGAGCGATGATCCCCCTGGCGTGCGGGTGTTCGTGGGCCTCGATGCGGTGGGCATGCGGTGGTCGTTCGATCGGCTGGCCGGCGCGGCGCTCGGGCGCATCGGGTACGAGGCGCGGAGTGGCGCGCGGTTCATCTACTTCGGCAAGCGGCGAGACGCGGCTCACATGCACGGCGAGCTCACGAAGATCGAGATCGACTTGAGCCTCGGGATGCTTCCGTTCGAGTCGGAGCTGGTGCACCGCGCTCGGGCGGTCGACGTTGGCGAGGTCCGTTTCCCCCTCGCGACGCCCGAGGACGTCATCGTGATGAAGGCGCTGGCGCTCCGCCCGCGGGACGTCGCCGACATCGAAGGCATCGTCGAATCGAACGCCGAGCTCGACCTCGAGCGAGTTCGCTCGACGTTGTCGCAGCTCTCTGCCGAGCTCGAATCAGACGACCACCTCTCTCGCCTGGACGAGATCCTGCGCTCCGCGGGACGCTGAGCCGGTCGCTACTCATCCGGGAAGTTCAGCTTCGCGTTCTTCCCGTGTAGCTCGCGCGCCTTCTTGTCGCGCTCGATGGCGGCCTCCTCCTCCGTGTCGAAGCGGCCCAGATAGAGCCGTTTCCCCTGGTGAACGATAGCCGCATCGTACCGGCCGGCCCGGAACGACACGCCCTGGTACTGGCTGCTGGTCGTTTGCTTGTACTCGGCGCGCGCCTGCTTCCGCAGAGCCTCTGCCGATGCGGGGGCGTGCTCCGCCATCTCATCGGGGAAGTTGAGGTCGTGCTCGGTCGTGCTGACGTGATACCGAAGCGCGCGATCGGCGGCGACTGCGGCGTCTTTCTCGGTCGGCCAGGCGCCGGCAGACCTCGGCACCCCTGCGATCGTCACAAATGCATGCCACGGGCGGCTGGCGTGGGGGTTTGGATCCTTCGAAACACTGCGGTATCGGCTGGTCACGAAGTCGCGCGGCGCCAAGCGCGCTTCACGCCTGAGCGCGAGCGGGCTCGCCGGGGAGAGCTTCTCAGCGGGGAAGTTGCGGTGCTGCTCTCGCCCATGGAACAAGAGGGCGCGATCGTGCGCGCGCGCGGCCTCTTCTTCGGTGGCCCAGGTGCCCAGCGCATGGCTTCGGTAGTCGATCGTGATCGACGCGGCCCAGCGCTCACCGTTCGGGTTCACGCCACGATAGCGGCTCGCCGGAGCGCGCAGGGATCGGAGCGCGGCTCGAGCTTCATCGAGGCCCAGCGGCTCGAGGTCTCGGTCCGGGAAGTTCCACGAGTGCTTTGGGACTCCCAGGTGGCGTGCGACGCGATCGCGCAGAAGGGCCAGCGCCTCCGCATCTCGGAACGACCCGATGTCGTGAAGGGCGCCATCGACGACGACGGACGCAAGCCAGTTTCCTCGCTTTGCGCGGCGCAATCCGATGAACGAAGAGCGCCCGACCCGACCGCGGTGCTCCGCAACGGCCTGCCGCATCAGCTCGGCGGCAGACGCGGCGCCCAGGGCGCGGGCCCGCTCGGGGAAGTTGAGGGGTCGGTCGAGCCCCAGGTGAAGCACCAGGCGATCGCGAGCGAGCGCTGCCTCGTGCTCGGTCGACCAGCGGCCCGCGTTGTAGGATTTCCCCCCTGCGTGGACGCCGGCTTGAAATCGACCCGCCCGCCGATCGACGCGGACCCCGAAATAGCCGCACCCCGGGGCTGCCGTCTTGGCTTCTCCCTCTGCCCTGGCTCTCTTCGCCATCGGCTCTCGTTTTTACCACGCGGTCCGCGCGGCGCGAGGATCGCTCGCCGCCGTGGCGGAGTCTCGGCTTTCGCGGCCCCTACTTGCTGGGTGCCGCGGGTGGCGGTGCAGTGCCCCCGGCGGCAGAGGCTCCGCTGGTCGGCGCGGGTGCGCCGCCGCCGCTGCCGGCCCAGGGGACCTTGAACAGGTACACGGCCGAGAAGACCAGCGCGCCGAAGCCGATCATCGCGAACCCCCAGCGCATGATGCTCTTGAAGACCAGGGCAATGCCGGCGAGAAACAGCGCCACCGTGAAGAGCACGCCGACGACACCGAACTGGTCGCCGGTCTCGTTGGCCTTGCGCCCCACCTCGAAGGTCCGCTCGGATTTGGCGAACCCGTCGTTGCCCTCGCGCAGCATGGCCGCGACGAAGGTCTTGTCGGTTGCTAGCTCTTTGGTCAGGGTGGGCGCGAGCAGATCGAGGGGGATGTGCTTCTCGCCCTCGCGCCCCGCCTCGGTTCGGTACTTCGGCGGCAGGCCGATGACGCGGTAACCCTCGTCGCTCATCTGCTGCGAGTAGATGTAAGACGCGATCACGAACAGGCGCTCTTGCGTGGCAGCGTCTTTGCTGTAGAGGCCCTCGACGACCAGCTTCTTGGCTTCAATGTCGAGCGCGATGTCGCGCATCAGGCGAGTCACGCCGTGGTTGTATTGCGCTGATGCCAGCGTGGCTTGGGTGGAGGCTTCTCCGTAAGCTTCTTGCTGCTGTCCGCCCCAAAGGTCGCCTTGGTGGCTGGCCCAGGCTCCGCCAACGGCGCCGAGCCCGAGCAGCGTGGCCACGATCAACTCGAACACATCGAACGACTTCCGGCTGTCCTCGCTCATCGCGCCGAGCTAACACGTCGCGCGTCGGGCAGGGACGGCGGGCACGGGGCCGGGCGCGCCGTTGCTTGGTCGACGGGCCGGCGACGCCAGCAGAGGTGCGCGAGCCGACACGGGACGCTGCGTGCAACCACAGCTCACTGTAGGCTCGCCGGCGTGGAGCCCAGTCTCTCATGGATCGCGAAAGCCACCGGCGCCAAGCAGGTGGAACGCGGCGAGCGAATCCAAGCGCTCTGGGGCGGCTACGGAGAGATCTTCCGCGTTCACCTCACCGGCGCCGACGACAAGACGGCCATCGTGAAGTGGGTGAGTCCGCCCGCCCGCCCGCCCCGCTCCGAGAGCGCGGTGTCCCACGCGCGCAAGTGTCGGTCGTACGAGGCAGAAGAGCACTTCTATCGAGCCTTTGCTCCGCTCTGCGACGAGCGCTCCCGGGTGGCGCGCCTGTGGGCAAGCCACGCCTCGCGTGGCGAGTCGTTCTTCCTCTTCGAGGACCTGGACGCCGCGGGCTTTCCAGGGCGCCGTCGCCACCCCACGCCCGAGGACACGGACCGGTGTCTCGCGTGGCTGGCTGCGTTTCACGCTCGCTTCCTCGGTGTGCGGCCCCAGGGGTTGTGGACGACGGGGACGTACTGGCACCTGGCCACGCGGGGTGAGGAGCTTCGGGCCATCGAGGACGCAGAGCTGCGTGCGGCCGCCCCGGTCCTCGATCGACGACTCAGCGGGTGTCGCCATCAGACCATCGTGCACGGAGACGCCAAGCCCGAGAACTTCTGCTTCTCGACCACCGAAGAGCGCGTTGCCGCCGTGGACTTCCAGTACGCCGGCGGTGGGTGCGGCATGAAAGACGTCGCTTACCTCCTGGCCGACGGCGGCCCCGAGTCGGTGGAGCTGGCACGGGTCGACACGTACTTCGGGCAGCTTCGCACACGGCTTGCCGAGCGGCCGAGCCCCGTCGACGCCAGCGCGGTCGAGGCCGAGTGGCGATCGCTCTACCCGCTGGCGCGGGCCGACTACTTCCGCTTCCTGGCCGGTTGGGCGAAGGGAGCGTGGGCGCGCGACGCGTACGGGCAAAGCGTCACCCGCGAGGCCGTTCGCGCGCTGGGTTGAAGGGCGATGATCACGCCGGGCAGCGACGCAGGAGCAGGATCCGGTACATCCCGCCGAAGAGGCTCGGCTCGTCGTGCACGACCTCGCAGGGGGCGCCTCGAGCCAGATCGCCGAAGCGGCGGGTGATGTCGGTGCCCAGGAACGAGCTGCCCACGTTGAGCAGGCGCTTGACCCGAGAGACGCGCGCGCCCTCCGACGCGAACTTGTCGAAGACCACGATCCGGCCGTGCGGCGCGAGCGCGCCCAGGGCGGCGCGCAGGCAGGCCGCTCCGTCGGGGACGACGCTCAAGATCAGGTTCAAGACCACGGCGTCGTAGCTCCCGTGCTCGACCTCGGGTGCTTGCGCGTCGCCGAGTACGAGCTCGACGGTGCGATCGGGGAGCGGAAGCTTCGCCCGCGCCCTCGCGAGCATTTCGGGTGAGAGATCGATCCCGAGCGCGCGAATGCCCTCGGGCAAGAGCGGCAAGTCCGAGCCCGTGCCGACACCGAGCAGAAGGACGCGTTCGCCCGGTCGAAGGGCGAGAAGCTCCATCGCGCGCCGCCGCGCCGGGGCGAAGAGGTGCTCGACCGTGCGATCGTAGATCGGCGCCCACGCGCGGTACACCGCGCGATTGCGACGGTTGGTCATCTTCACAGGCCGGCGGGCTCCAGCACCGGTGCCCAGCGTACCATCGAGTCGGGGCGCCTCAGCGCACGCAGTTGCGACCGGCGCGCTTGGCTTCGTAGAGCCGGGCGTCGGCCGCAGCCACCAACGCCACGGCTTCGTTCGCGTCGCCAGGGAGCTCGGCGATGCCCACGGAGATGGTGAAGCGCGGCAGGCCGCCGCGCTCGCGGGCGACGTGCTCGCGCAATGCCTGGAGCAGGGCGTGCGCGGCGCTCTTCGAGGTCTCTGGAAGGATGAGCAGGAACTCTTCTCCGCCCCAGCGTCCCACGCAGTCGGTCTTGCGCACGCGGGAAGTCAGGTCGTCGGCGAAGGCCCTGAGCACGTCGTCCCCGGTCTGGTGACCGTGCTCGTCGTTGACCCGCTTGAAGTGATCGATGTCCAGCATGGCCAGCGAGAACCCGCGGCCCGTTCGCAGAGAACGCGCGACCTCTTCGCCGAGGCGCGCCTGCACGTGTCGCCTGTTGAAGAGCCCGGTCAGCGCGTCTCGGCTCGCGAGCTCCCGGAGCTGTTCTTCGCTCGCGCGCAGGGCTGCCTCGACGCGTCGGGCGTGCGTCACGTCGCGATAGCTCCACACGCGCCCGATGACCTCGCCCCCGAGCCACTGCGGCCGGATCGATCGCTCGATGCTGCGCCCGTCGCGCAGCTCGATGAGATCGGTCCGCTCGGATGTGGGGTCGGCGGCGAGCTGGCGCGCCCGTTCGGCGAAGCCCTCGGGATCGACGGTCCGCCACGGTCGAGGGCGAGGATGCCTTCGCTGGTAGCGTCGAACGCAGCTCGCAGCAGCGAGAGCGACTCGGCCAGTTGCTGCTCGCTCTGACGCCGGCGCTTGAGCTCGAGCGACAGCGAGACCAGGCTGGCCAGGTAGCTCGCCGTGTTCTGCTCGTCCGCGAGGAACGAGCGCTCGTCGCCGACGTGCTCGTGGCACAAGACGCCGACGATGCGGCCACCGGAACGAATGGGCGCGTCGAGCATGGCTCCGATGCCCAGCGCAGAGAGGTAGCTCTCGCTGAACTCCGACGTCCGGGGGTCCGAGTGCGCGTCGGACGCCGCGATCACCTCTTCGGTGCCGAGCGCCGCAAAGTAGCGGGGGAAGTCCCGGGCAGCCAGCTCGACGCCGCGGCTGTGGCGGCCCGGCGTCCGCTCGAACAGGTCCTCGCACACGATCTTGGCTCGCGCCTCGTCGAACAACCACACGCTGGCTCGCTCCACGTCCATCGCCGACACCGCGGTCTCGGTGATGGCCCGGAGTGCGCCGTCCAGATCCGCCTCGTGGTGACGCCAGCTCGCCGCGATCGCCAAGAGCGCCGCCTGCTGGCGCTGCACGCGCGAGGGCAGCGACACCGGGCCGGTGGACATCCCCGCGAAACTAGCACGGGCCAGGGTCACGGACGGTGGCCCGCGCCGTCGCCGCGCCGCCCTCACTTCGCGCGAACGCGGTTGTTCTTCGGATGGTGCTCCAGCTCGACGAGCCCCAGCGCTTCGAGCACCGGCGGAACGTACACTCCGAACCGCCCGCGGAGGCCCTTCTTCAATCCGTACCAGCCCCCCACGCGGTTCTTCGGCGAGCGTGCCCAGGCCTCGACCGTGCCGTCGGCGGCAGGCTTCTGCTCGTCTGCACCGCCGAGCGGCATCCAGTCGCCGTGCTTTCCGAGCATGGCGTGCAGATCCTCGATGCACGACAGGTGGTACCGCAGCTGGGTCTTGCCCACCTGCACCACGAGCGCCGGAGGCTCGCTGTCGGGGTCTCGATACGCCTCGAACTCGGAAGTACCCGGCGGGGTGGTGAGCTTCCACGGGTCGTCCTTCGTGCCGCTGGCCGTTGCACGTCGCTTGGCCGTGGTCGGCGGTTTCTTCGCTGCCATCTCGTCTCCTTCTGCGGTTGGGCTGCCGGTCGTTGCGCTACGTCAGCTCGAGCTGCTTCAGCGCACGCCAGAGAAAGTCGTGGAACCGTTGGGCCGTGCCCGCGTCGGGGTCGACGGCGTTCACCACGGTCAGCCGGCGTCGCCAGACGCCTTCCGGCGCGTCGCCGGGCTCGGCCAGAACCGGGATCTCGGGCCCGCGGTGCTGCGCAGAAAACGTCTCGCGCAGCCCGGTGCACTGGTAACAAACCCCTTCTTTCGACACCAGCCGGCACAGACCCTCGTAGGTCGTTTGCATCGTGGTCCGAGCGTGCGCGAGCCGGTGGCGCAGCACCGAGGTCGACACGTCGAGGACGCCAGCGGCTTCGTCGTTGGAGAGCTCGAGCACGTCGCGCAGCACCAAGACCGCCTGTTCGTCCGGTGGAAGCGACCGCCCGACGCAGCTGAAGCAGAACGCGATGTGCTCGCGCACGTCGAAGTCCACCTCGCCCGACCGCGACAGGTGCTGTCGCTCGGCGCTGAGCGCGGCGGTGGCGTGGACGTGATCGCGGAGCTGCATCTTCGCGTCGGCGGCCAAGCGATGGGTCCGCAGATGGTCGAGCGCGACGCGCGTGGCGATCGTCAAGAGCCAGGTAGAGAGCTTGGCTTCCCCACGAAAGCTGGCGATGGCGAGATACGCCCGCAGCAGAGTCGTTTGCAGCAAGTCGGCGGTGTCTTCCGGATGCCCGACCATGCGGCGGAGCAGCCGTCGGATTGCAGGAATGTGTGGGCCGAGCAGCTGGTCGAACGCGGCGCGATCGCCGTGCTGCGCGCGCGCAAGCCGATCGGCGTCGTCTTCGGGTTTGGGATCCTGGGTCATCGGGCGCTGGCCACCGTGACCATCCAGGTCACGTCTGGCCCAGTCTCGCAACGCTCGCGCAAGAACGCGCTGAAGCGGGTGAAGAAGGGCTGCGCCTGCAGGTCGGGCAGCACCTGTTCCACCAGGTCGCCCACGTGGGTGAAGCGCCGTGGGTCCTTCGAGTGCCGATAGGACGTGTAGCGGTGCTCGGGGTGGTGCGCCCGAATCCCGGCCACGAACGCCTCGATGGCCGAGGTGACCTCGCTCGGCTCGACGCCCTCTCGAATCGTGTAGTCGATGCGAACGCTCTTCATTCGGAGCCTCTTTCCGTGGTTCGGGCGGCATGATCGCGCCGCACTCCGATGGATGAGACGTGCCGCGCCCCCGCGCCTGCCAAGCCCGCGGAATCGTTGAGCGCCGTTCCTGTTGCTGTTCGCGTTGCGCGCGTCGCGGGGCTGGCGGGCCAAAGGCCAGTGTGCGATCGTGGTGCGCGATCGGGGCAGGGCTCATGAGGATCGTTTGCGCCCTTGGGGTAAGCGTCGCGTTGTGCGTGGGCGCGTGCGGCAATAGCGATGCCACACCCAGTCCATGGCACTTCGATGGCGCGAGCGGCAGTGGCGGAGCGGCCGGCGGCACCAGCGGGGGCGGAACCGGAGCGAGCGGAGGTAGCGGCGGCACCGGCGGGGGCGGAAGCGGAGGCACCGGCGGTAGCGGCGGTAGCGGAGGCACCGGCGGTAGCGGCGGTAGCGGAGGCAGCGGCGGTAGCGGAGGCAGCGGCGGTGGCGGAGGCAGCGGCGGTAGCGGAGGCAGCGGCGGTAGCGGAGGCAGCGGCGCCACATGCAGCGCCTTGACTCCCTCCGGAGCGTTCGTGCTGCCGTCCCAGGGCACTGGAAGCCAACCAACGGGGCAGGGCGGCGCCGTCCCGCCGGGGAACTACGTGCTGACGGCACTGACCGTCTACCCGCCGGCTACGCCTGGCAGCACGCCCACTCGTGGGATCCTCGTGTTCGGCGCGACGAGCTACGAGGAAGCGACTCAGCAGACGATCTCGGGTTTCGTCGCCACGCGCAAAGGCACGTGGTCGACGGGAGGGAGCACGCTGACCGCGAACGTCACGTGTCCGGTCAACGCCACCGAGCACTACGGCTACACCTACGGGAACAACAAGCTCGACGTCATCAATCCGTCCAGCAAGATCGTCGCAACTTGGACGAAGCAATGAGCCGCCAGCACGCAGGCAACATCCCGGCACCACCGCCGACAGCAGATTGCGCGGGCAGCGGATGGCAGGGATACTCCGCGCATGCTGGCCGGCGACGGATTCGTGCTGCGGCCCCTTCGTGAGAGCGACTTCCCGCTGTTCGTGGCGGCGAGCCAGTCCGACGTCCCGGACTGGACCTTCGTGCCGCGGGACCTGGACGAAGCCAGCGCGCGGCCCTGGGTGGCCGAGCGCGCAGCTGCCAGCGCTGCCGGCGGTCCCATCCGGCTCGTCATCGAAGTGGGCGGCGCCGCTGCCGGCATGGTGGGTGCGCACCAGCCGAATGCCCACGACCCCGGCGTCCTCGAAGCGTTCTACTTCGTGCTGCCCGACTTTCGGCGGCGCGGTCTGGCCAGCGCGGCGCTGCGCTTGTTGGGCGAGCATGCCCGGAGCACCAGGCCGGGGGTCCGGCGCCTGCAGCTCTGGATCATCGAGGGCAACCCGGGCTCGGGGCGCGTGGCGGAAGCCGCCGGCTACGTGCACGAAGGCGTTGCCCGGAGCCAGATCGCTCCCGTCAACGGCTTCGGCCCCCGCGACGCCGCGCTCTGGGGGCGGGTGATCGGCTAGCCGAGCCCGGCTCAGGGCAGCGGCGCTGACCCGGGCTTCGCGCCGGCCTTGGTGCCTGGCTTGGGCTTGATCGAGTCGTCCCGGACTCCGCTGATGGTGGCTGACTTGGGCTTGATCGAGTCGTCCGGGACTCCACTGATGGTGGCTGACTTGGGCTTGATCGAGTCGTCCGGGATGCCGCTGATGGCGCCGGGCTTGGGCTTGACGGAGTCGTCCGGGACCCCTCCGCGAGCGGGCGCGATGTTGTTGTTGGCCGCGCCTGACCCGTTGTCGCAGGCGACTGCGCCCAGCGCGACGAGCAAGACGGAAACGACGACGCAAGGGATCTTCATGATGATTGTGCCCAAGCGTCCGCCCCTGAGGCTCCGCGGTCAAGGCGCGCGGCCTTCGCTTTTCGCTTGCAGGATCGGCCCGCTCCGCGGCCGTTCGTTCGCTCGGCGTGCTGGCGGCCGGGTGCCGTCCCGACCTTGCTCCGCCGCACGTGATCGTCACACCCGTCGCGGCGAGCGATGCCTCAGCGGCGCCACCTGCAGCGCCTTGACTCCCTCCGGAGCGTTCGTGCTGCCGTCCCAGGGCACTGGAAGCCAACCAACGGGGCAGGGCGGCGCCGTCCCGCGGGGGAACTACGTGCTGACGGCACTGACCGTCTACCCGCCGGCTACGGAGATGTGGTCGATCTCTGGCGCGAGAGCAGGGATTCGCGAGGCGTCGCACCGCTCGTCGAGCAGGTCGTCACGGACAATCCATTCGTGCAGCACCAAGCCCTCTCCGGTCGGTTCCTGCTTGGCAACCACGACCGCATCGGGGGGCAGAGCACGATTCAGTCGCACGACCTGTTTGTCAGAGCGAGGCGGAGTGTCTCCTTCATGGGAGGTTGTACCAAATCGTCCCGTGCTGACCGCGCAATCCGGCGGTTTCGAGCCTGAAGATCGATCCTCACGGCGCAGCGAACGCATCCGAACGCACCAGCAGCCGTCCGTTGGCGTCGCGCACCGTGAACCTGCAGTGGCCCCGCATCAGCGCGCGGGGCGCGAGCAGCGTCGCACTCCAATCTCTGGAACCCAAGCTTCGAACCGCGATGTGACCAGTATCGTCGGTCACGGCCGTGGCCAGGGCGTCATCTCCTGGGCCACATTCTACGGCTACGACGGGCATGCCGCCGTCACACCACTGCCGCTCCGGCTGGCCGCGCCACTTGAAGACGGGTGGGCCACGATGCGCCTGCAATGCGACGGGGCGCCAATCGGAAGACGAGCACTTGCCCCCAGCGCTGATGAATGCTCTCGGCATCCACGGCCGGAAAACCTGCGTGCCGAACCCAAGCCCGAGTCCGCCGTCCGCAACCGACGCTTCTCGCGCCAAGCCGGCCACCGTGTCGTACGCCAGTGCGGACTGTCGCGGGCCCCAGAATGTGGATCCGCCCTCGTACTGCTGCTCGGCGTATTCGAGCGCGGTCGTGAAGTAGCCGACATAGCCGTTGGCCAGACCGACCACCATGGACCCGGGACCGGCGCGTCGCATGAGCTCCAACCCGACCTGGCGTGTGGGCTCCCCAGGCAGTGCGACGACGCTGGCGACCGAGCCGATTCGCAGCAACTGGAACGGCGCCCAGTCCGGCGGCTCGAGCTCTCGGTCCCGCGCGCCGCGTTGCAGGGAGCCCAGTGCTGGCACCTTCGGGCTGTGACAGCCTCCAGCCACGTGGCGGCGCCGACCTTCATACACTCCGGCGTGCCCGTACAGGTCGCTGCGACCATCTTCGGCTCCGCCTAGCGTTGGAACGCCAACCAACGCGTGCGCGCAGGTGCTCCCGGCCGATGTCGGTGCGTTTCGGAATGACACCTCGCGGTATGCAGCACCCAGGTCCGCGGGCGTCCCAAGGCTTGCCGTTCTCCAAGCGTTCAGCACCGCATCGGCCAAGCGCTCCCCGGCACGTTCAGCCTTGCGAAACCCTTGATTTCGTGGCGGGAGCGGCGAAGCGTCGCCCTCCGCGCCGGCAAACACTAGGGGTACTACGTTGGCGCCGCTCTCCGTCGCGATCCCGCGACGGATTGACTGCGCGGCGTACCCGAAGAGGTCCGAATGGTACAGGTCGTTGTCCGGCCCAACGGCTGTGCCATGCACGCTCGCGGTCGCGATCAACGCTCGAGGCGTCGAGCGCTTTCCGTTGACGTGATCGATTCTCAGCACAGGCACCAGGCTGTCCACTGAGGAAGCATCGGGGGACGACGCACCGGTCTCGTTGGCAACCCACGCGACGTAGCTTCGATTGTAGGCGAGACCGTGGACGGTGCTGGAAGCGCGGCCGATCTTCGCGTTGTCCAGGTCCTTCACCGCGAGATCGACCGCCCGTGCTAGTAGCGAGGCCACTCGGCGGGTGAATGCCTCGTCGAACCCGGGTCGCGCCCCGCCGAAGGATGAATAGAACGGGTCGGGCATGTGGCCCGCAGGCCCTCCGTGCGTGTGGGTTGCGGCGAGCAACAGGTGCGCACGATCGACGCCGAGGCTCGCCGTCTCGTTCGCCACCAGGGCATGCAGGAGTGGGCTCACGGCCCCGAGATCGGCTTGGACAATGGCCAGCCGCCTTCCGCCGTCGGCTGCGGGCACCTCCAACACGATGGCCCGCCCTTTCAGTCGCATCCGGTGCCCACGGGCCGCAGGGCGTCCTGCGAGTGAGTAACCGAAGAGCGGCAAGCCCGGCGGCGGCGTAATATCAACCTCGGCCGCGCCCGCTCGAAAACCCGTATGCCGCGGGACATCGCTGGCCGGTGTTGGCGGAATGCAGATCGCCGGGCTTCCGCATGCCGCAGAGGCCATGCAGAGAAGGAACGTCGAGAACCAGCCTGTCGTGCGCGTGGCGATTGTGCTTGCTCCGGCGGCTATTGGTTTGGGTGCAGTTCCCGATCCACGGCAGATATCCGGTTGCTGAAGCCAACACCGACCGGAACGAGCCCCGATGGCGAGCAGTATCACCAAGGCCGAGCGGAGTGTCCACCACGCGGTGATGCGCGTCCGCGAGTTCGCCGACGCGGGGAGCGCGCATGGCCTCCGGACTTTCGATCAAGGGTGGGCCGGGAGCACGCGCTGGACACCCGAACGCCGCGCGTGCGGCGTAGGTGCAAACTTCGCCGTCCCGTTCTGCGGCCTGGCATCGCCCCCGGGCAGGGATGTATCGGCCGCGCTGGCGCGGGTCGGCGCGCGGCTCCGAGGGCTCCTGCGCGCGCGGCGTTTCCGCCATGGCGGGGCTCGCACGCACCTCGCGCCGCGCCCATTCCGAAGCGCGAGCCCTCCCACAGCGCTTGCGAGGACCTCAGCGCCCTTCTAGCGTGCGGTCGTGGGTTTTCGCTGCAAGCTGTGTGGTGCAGAGATCTTGCCGCAGGATGTCGATGCCCAGCGCATGATCGCGAAGTGCCGCGCATGCCAGACGTTGTTCGACGCTTACTCAGCCCCCGAGGGCACCGATCTTCCGCCTTCGATTCGGCGTCCGCCGCGCCCGCGCGAAGCCCAGGACGCCATCCCAGGGGAGGTCACACTCGACCCCGGGCGACGCCCGCCGCCCGCTGGATACCGCGTGGCACCCGGCGGCTCCGGCGCACCCCTTCGCATCACGCTTCCGTTCAGTCGCACCGCGCGGCGTGAAGGCTGCGGTTGCGGCGTGTACCTGGTGGTGGCGGGCGTGCTCGTCATCTTGATCGCACGTGGCGAGATCCGCGGAATTGTCGCCGTCGCCGCGGGCAGTAGCCTGGCGATCGTCTCTTATCTGCTGACCGCCCTCCTGCTGAACAAGACCACTGTCACTGCCGACGAGAGCTCCCTGCGGATCGACTTCGGACCGCTGCCCTTGTTGTCCAGGAAGCGGGTCGCTACGTCCGATCTAGAGCAACTCTTCGTGGTCAGCGAGACGTTCCCCGCCGGAAGAATGAGCACGCGGACCCACTACGTGCTCACGGCACTGATCCGGGACGGTACTCGCCGCCCGCTGATGGGTTCCGAGCACGGCGAGGACATGCTGTTCATCGAGAGGATGGTCGAGCGTCGACTGGGGATCGAAGACCGCCCAGTTCCACGCACGACGCCGAGATCTTCCGAACCGCCACCATGACGCTCGCCGCACTCGCGCCTTCGACGAGCGCCGGACGCCGCGCTTGGGCTGCGAGCAGCAAGATGGGTCGTGACGCTCGCCCGCGCCTCGCCACACGCCCGCGCCGCCCCGAACTGAGCTACATTCCGCAGCATGTTCCGCTCCGCGCTGCTCGGTGTCTCGCTCTCCTTCTTCATGCTCGCTGCTTGCGGCTCCAGCGGCTCGGGCGGCGGTGCTGCCACGGGCGGTGCCGGCGGTGCGCCCGGCGGCGGTGGGGCGGGCGCGAGCGGCGGCAGCAGCGGCACTGGCGGCAGCGGCGCCACCGGCGCCACCGGCGCCACGGGCGGCGCTTCCGGTGGCTCGGGTGGCGCGACGGGCGGGTCCGGCGGCGCGGCGGGAAACCCCGTGATCGAGATGGACACCAGCCTGGGCAAGATGGTGTTCGAGCTCGACCCCAAGAACATGCCGGGGACCACCGCGAACTTCCTCGCCTACGTGGACGCGGGCTTCTACACGAACACCATCATCCACCGCGTCGTCCCAGACTTCGTGATCCAGGGCGGCGGCTACAGCTCCGGCCTGGTCGCGAAGTCCGCCAATCCGCCCATCAAGCTCGAGCTCAGCCCCGCGGTGCTGCACGACTACGGCGCGCTCTCCATGGCGCGCACCTCGGATCCGGACAGCGCAGACACCCAGTTCTTCGTGGTCAACGCCAAGGCCGGCGCGCACAACCTGGACGGCAACTACGCGGCGTTCGGCAAGATGCTCGAAGGCAGCGCGGTGCTCGACGCCATCAGCAGCGTGACCACGCAGACCCAATCGGGGCTCGAGAACGTGCCCGTCACCGAGGTGGTCGTGAAGTCGGTCGTGCGCAAGTGAGTGCGCGTATACATCGTCTGCAGCGACTCGCGGCCCGCGGCCGAGTCTCCGTTGCCGCGCTGGCTCTCGCGCTGCTCACAGCGCCTGCCGGGGCACAGGAAGATCCGAAGCCTCCCCCTGCCGACCCGCCGCCACAGCCTCCCGCTCCGCCTCCGGACCCTCCCCCCGAGCCTCCCGCTCCGCCTCCGGCGCCGCCACCGCCTCCGGCGCCGCCGCCACCACCTCCGCCACCGCCTCCGCCTCCGCCTCCGCCTCCAGCGGAAGAACCGCCTGTTCCCGAAGAACCGCCGGCTCCGCCGCCCAAGCCACCGGCGGACACGCGTCCGAAGAAGCCTCCGAAGGCCAGCTACCCCGCGCCTCCGCCCGCGGCGAAGCCGCGCCCGCCCGCGCCGTACGCTGCCCCCGCAGAGCAGCCGCGGACGGCGCCTCCGCCGAAGCCGCGCACCCCGCCTCGGTCGCATGCTGCGCCGGCGTCGCGCGGCGCGGTCGAGCAGGGTTCGCCGCCCGCGTCGGACGACGAAGAGAAGCCCGAGAACGAAGCAGACGACGACTCGCAGGACGGCCTGTTCGGTCCGTTTCGGATCGGCGCGCTGGTGGGCGTCGGCTTGCCCAGCATCCTGAGCTTCGGCGGTGCGATCAAGCTCACGCGCTATCTCGGCGCCGGAGTGAACGTCGGTCTCATCCCGAAGATCAAAGTCTCGCTGTATGGCGAGGCCGAGCTCTCATATCAAGAGTACGACGCCTACGGCCGGCTCTTCCCGTTCGGCGGCATGTTCTTCGTCGGGGCAGGCGTCGGCTACGCGACCATCAAGGGCTCGTTCAAGAGCAGCTACGACGTTCGCCCCTACCAGGCCATCGCGCCCAGCTTGCCGGACACGCTCGCCGTGGAGAGCATCGCGTCGGTGCGTACGCTGGTGCTGACTCCGCAGATCGGCCTCCAGCACACGTTCGGCTCGGGGTTCACACTGGGCATCGACGGCGGCCTTCAGGTCCCGCTCGCCCCCAGTGAAATCCGCTTCGAGACCCGGCTGCCGGTGGCGGTGCCGCCCGAGGTCACGGAGAAGTACGTCAAGCCGAACGATCAGAAGGTGCGCGACACGCTCGAGACCATCGGGCGCGCCACCGTTCCGACCCTCAACCTGCGCGCCGGCTGGATGCTCTGACCGCGGGGGTAGCCGAAGTTCGCGCCGCCGCGGGCCAACGATCTCTACACGGGGTCGCCCCTGGTGTATGAGCAGCCTCGCCATGAGCGAAGCGCTGATCGAGTGTGTTCCGAACTTCAGCGAAGGGCGCGACCCGGCGGTGATCGCGCAGATCACCCGTGAGATCGAGGGCGTGGACGGTGTCCTGTTGCTCGACGTCGATCCGGGCCGGGCCACCCACCGCACCGTGGTCACCTTCGTGGGCCCGCCCGAGCCGGTGATCGAGGCGGCGGTGCGCGCGGTGAAGAAGGCTTCCGAGCTGATCGACATGCGCCAGCACAAGGGCGAGCACCCGCGCTTCGGCGCCACCGACGTGTGCCCGCTGGTCCCCGTCGCCAACATCAGCATGGAAGAGACCGTGGCCCTGGCGCATCGCCTGGCGAAGCGCCTGGGCGATGAGCTGGGCATCACGGTCTACTGCTACGAGCACGCGGCCAAGCGGCCCGAGCGCCGCAATCTGGCCGCCGTGCGCGAGGGCGAATACGAAGGTCTGAAGCAGCGCCTCGAGCAGCCCGAGCACCAGCCTGATTTCGGCCCGGCCACCTTCAACCCCAAGACCGGGGCCACGGCGGTCGGTGCGCGCGACTTCCTGGTTGCCTACAACGTCAACCTGAACACCACCTCCACGCGGCGCGCCAACGCCATCGCCTTCGACATTCGCGAGAAGGGCCGCGAGAAGAAGGACGAGAAGGGGCAGGTCGTGAAGGACGCCGCCGGCAACCCGGTGTGGGTCCCGGGCAGCCTGAAGTGCGTCAAGGGCATCGGCTGGTACATCCAGGAGTACGGGATCGCCCAGGTCTCGGTGAACCTCACGGACATCGGCGTCACACCGGTGCACGTCGCCTTCGACGAGTGCTCGCGGGCCGCCGAGGCGCGCGGCGTGCGAGTCACCGGCTCCGAGCTGGTGGGGCTGATCCCGCTCCGGGCCATGCTCGACGCGGGTCGCTACTTCCTGGAAAAGCAGCAGCGCTCGACCGGCGTCTCGGACGACGAGCTGATCAAGATCGCGGTCAAATCCCTCGGCCTGAATGACCTGTATCCGTTCAAGCCCGAAGAGAAGATCATCGAGTACGCCATCCGCGCGCGGTCCGCGAAGCCCGAGAAGCGGCTGGTGGACCTGACCCTGCGGGGTTTCGTGGACGAGACCGCGTCGGAGTCACCGGCGCCCGGCGGCGGCTCCATCGCCGCGGCCCTCGGCGCCCTCGGCGCAGCGCTGGCCACCATGGTGGCCAACCTCTCGAGCCACAAGCGCGGCTGGGACGCGCGCTGGAAAGAGTTCTCGGACTGGGCCGAGAAGGGCAAGGCGTACCACGTCGAGCTCTTGCGCCTGGTGGACGAGGACACTCGCGCGTTCAACCGGGTGATGGACGCGTTCGGCTTGCCGAAGGGCAGCGCCGACGAGAAGGCGGCGCGCAAGCGCGCCATCCAGGCGGCCACGCGCTACGCCGCGGAGGTGCCCCTCTTGGTGATGAAGAGCGCCCTCGCGTCGATGGACGTGATTCGCGCGATGGCCGAGATCGGAAACCCCAGCTCGGTCTCGGACGCCGGCGTCGGAGCGCTGTGCGCGCGCTCGGCGGTGATGGGCGCCCACCTGAACGTGAAGATCAACTGCGCGGGGCTCGAGGACAAGGCCTTCGTCGCCGAGATCCAGGCCACCGCTGCCGAGCTCGAGGCGCGCGCCGTGGCGCAAGAGGGCGAGATCCTCGCGCTCGTGACGTCGAAGATCTGAGCCGCTCGGTCAGCCGCGGCACTTGGCGTCGTCCATCCCCGGTTTGCGCTTCCAGCCCTGACCAGTCCGGGTGCCCGACGGCAGATAGCGGAGCGTGAGCGAGCTTCCGGCTCGCTCGACCGAGAGCTCTGCCGAAGCCTCGGGCCGATCCGGATCGAGCCGGGCGTCGCGCACGACGTCATCGTCGCGCAGCCCTGCGCGATGAGCTGGCCCGTCGCGGCGCAGGCCCACGACGCGACGCGACTCGCTGGCCAGCGTTCTCTCGAGATCGAACCCCGGGTCGAACACGGGATAGCGCGCGGGGACTGGCACGTAGCATGGCCCCAGCGCCGTCGGGGGCAGCGTTGGTTCTGCGCCGGCGCCGATCAGGCGCTCGAAGGCTGCGGCCTCTGCCGATCCCAGCTCGCGCCGCATCGCTTCGACCCACACCGTGGTCGGGAGCACCCCGCCCTCGCGGCGCGCCCGCTCGAGTAGCTCGAGCACCACGGGATCCAGGGTTCGCTTGCCACGACTGAGTCCGCGCATCAGCTCGCTGACACGCGCGGCGTAGAGCGCGCCCCGAGCGGTGAGCAGCGCGACCGCGCCGGGCCGCTTGGCCTGCCCCGCGAGCTCGACGTTGCTCGACCCGCGATATGGCGAGCCGTACGCCGTGGACAGCTGCCCGACGATCTCGTCCCGGTAGTCGTCGGGGTCGAGCACCTGTGTCCGCAGTGCGAGCACGGCTGCGAAGTGGCGAGCGACCCCTTGCGTGAACCAGTAGCTCTCCCCCTCGTGCGCGGCGTCGACGGGCCCGATCCAGAGCTGGCCGCCGATCCACTGCTGCACCAGCCGCTGCGCGACCGCCAGCCTCACCCGAGCGTTCCAGGTCTGCTCGACGCCGGCGTGCAAGAGCACGCTCTGGGAGCGAGGGGTGCTGGAGACAGCGCCTTTTGCCCGGGGATCGGACACGATCAGCAGCGCGAAGGGTGACGGCTGTCGGTCTCCGAAGAAGGCCTTGAACGCGCTGCGCAGCATCGCGACCTCGGCGGCCGCCGAGCGCGGGTCGAAGGCCGTGTAGCCGATCCATGCTGCGTCGTCGTCGCCCTCGAGACCGCGAAACACCGCCGTGCCGAGCTGACCGGCCAGGAAGCTGGCGTGCCGCAGCGCTCGCCCGCGGAGCAGCCGATCCTTGACGGCGCCCACGCCAAAGCTGGACGCCGTCGCCGATGCATAGATCGACTCGCCGTCGATGCTGAGCGAGACGGAGATGGCCGTCTCGTCGAGCGCCGCCGGAAGCAGGAGCAGGCTCTCCCCAGCCGCTCGAAGATGGTCCGCCCCGACCACCAGCGCCAGCGGTTTCATCGACAGGTCGCCGACGGTCGCGACGTCGTAGTCCACGCGCATCGGTCCGCAGGGCGAGCGAGTCAGACGCATGCGCAGCTCGCCGCCGGCGATCGACGTGTCCGCCGGGAGAGCACCGCCCGCGTCGCTCACCTTGATGCCGTCGGTCCGCACCGTCGCGGCGTCCGCGAGCACCCAGTGGGTCAGCGCAGTGGGCGCTGCCTCGACTTCGATGCGCACGTGAACGTGGGGCTGCGGAGTTGGCCGTGGCGCCACCGTGATGGCGAGCTTTGGTCGATCGGGCGCCGGCTTGCACCGCCCCACCGCGGCATTCGTCTTGGGCAGAGCGCTCGCGCTCGCCACGCCCGGGTGGGGCGGGCTCGGGCGCGAGCCGGGGGCGGTCGCCCCGGTGCACGCCGAGGCCATGAGCGCCGCTCCGGCGAACCACCCCAGAGCGCGCCAGGTCGGGGGCCTCTGCTCCATCCGGCGGGCGAAGATAGCAGCACCCGAGCGGGAAGGATCGCGGCAACACGGTCGACTGCACCGTGGCCTTCGCGAACGCCCTGTTCTCCCAGAGCCCGGGCGCCGCGTTCTGCTTCCCGAGCGGGCAGGGTGCCGATTTCGCGGCGCACGCTAGCTCGGGCCCGAGAACACGCTCGCCGTCTGCTCGGCATAGTTGACGCTCGGAAACACCACGAGCTCGGCGCGATCGGGCCGAGTGGCCACGGGGTGCCAGAACGTCCCAAGGGTCGGCATCTTGGGGTTCACGTCCTTGGTCGGCCCCGCGCGCGTCCCGGCGTCGTCGAGCTCTTGCAGGAATGCGTTCTCGGTCTTCCAGGCGTGGAACGTGAGCGCGAAGCTCTTGCTTCGGGGCACCCACAAGAGGCGCGCTGCGCCTGCGCCCTCCGCGTGCTCGCCCAGCGTCAGGTTCTCTTGGATCACCTTCCCGTCGAGAGCTACCCAGCTGCCGAAGATCTTCTCTTGCTTCATCCACGCCACCAGCCAGGCCTGCTTGCACGGCTGCCACGCGATGCTGACCGGATCGAAGATGTGGTCGCCGAAGCGCGCGAGATCGATCACCGGACCCACGGGCTGCCCTTGGGCGTCCACGAGCCGAGCGCGGTACCCGGCGTCGATGCCCGGGGTCAGATCGTAGTCGCCCCAGGCCACCAGGAACCGACCCCCGCCGCCCGAGTCGGCGACCGCGGCGCCGGTCTGCCACAAGCTGGTCCCGCCGAGCCGCACTTCCGGGCCAAGCTCGCCGCTCTCGCTCACGGTGCGCCCGTAGACCAACCGCCCGTCCTTCACCGTCTTCTCTTCACGATCGTCGGACCAGCTGACGAAGAACTTCTTGGCGCCGGCGTCCCAGGCCGCGCTCGGCGTGTACTCGTGCTGGCCCGGGCGCTGGGTGATGGCGAAGCTCGAGCCTTCCTGCGCCACGCTCCCGCTGCTCGAGACCTTCAAGAACTGCCCCATCACTTCCCGGGTCGGGTCACCGGTCTGGCGCGTGTCCTCGAGCAACGCAAGGAGGCGTGGCGATGCGCTGTCCGAGCGGACCAGCGCCCGCTCCAGCGAGTCGATGGTGGGCGCGGCCGGATCCGCCAGCTCGAGCTCGGGGCCGGTGGCAAACGCGCCGGCCTCCCAGCGCGTGGTGAGCACGCGCGTTCGGAACCCGCTCGGGCCCACGGATCCGAACAGCACCACGTAGCGCTCGCTCACCGGGTCCCAGAGCGCGTGGGGCGTACGCAGGCTGCCCTTTGCCAAGGTCGCCCCGAGCGCGGCCGCGGTGTGTCCACCGGCCTTCGATACCGCGCTACAGAAGCTGCCCGCGTCGCCCGCGCCGCCGCCCGAGCCGCCGCTGTCGGAACCACCCGCGCCGCTGGTGCCGCCGCTGCCCCCTCCGCCGCTGCCGCCGCCGGACGCACCGCCGGCGTTGGACGCCACTTCGCCCCCGTCGTCGGCGCAGGCACAGAGGAGGATCGCCAAGGCCAGCACGCGCATACTCCGAGCATAGCCCGAGCCGGGCCGCGGTCCCGCGGGCAGCGCTGTAGCCGTGAAACGGCTCCACCTGCACGAAGTTCACGCTCGAGAGCAGCGGCGCACTCGAAGAGGCGACCGTCGACAAGTCGGCCTGCGGGCTCTAGCCGCCGCTTGCCGCGGGGCCGGGCGAGCGTGACCCTGGTGCCGCGCCCCCGCCTGCTCGCGGCCGTTCAGCGCTCGCTCGGGCGATCGCCGGTCACGGTGCTGCTCGGCCCGCGGCAGTGTGGGAAGACCACGCTGGCGGCGCGTCGCGCCCGGCTCATTTCTGCAGCTCGGCCAAGGCCTTGATCACCAGCGGCTTCATCTGATCTGCCGTTGGGAACTTCGGCGGGAAGTAGTTTGTGATGTCCACGGAGTAGGGCGACTGAAGCGCCCACAAGCCGCCGGTATTGACGGAGTTGTCTTCCCAGTAGTGAGCCTCGTCACCCACACCGCTCACCGGCGTATTCACATCGCCACTCTGGGCGGCGTACTTGATGCCTTGAAGGCCAGCCGAGGTCAGAGCCACGAACACCACCAGCTCCAGGGATTGATTGCCTGCGTCGTACTTGCAGATGCTCGACCAGAAGCCGAGGGCCGTGTTGTCCCCGGTGGGCTCTTCGACACCGGCAGTCGCCGTCGGCAGCACGGTCTGAACGTCCGCAAGCGTGATCAGAGCGCACACGTCGGCCGGCTGCTTGCCAGGCGTGAAGCCGCCACCGCCTCCTCCGCCCTCGTCGTCGCTGCTGCACCCGATCCCCAGCAGCGCCACCAGGGCAGCCAGCGAGCTTCCCAACGGATTCGTCGAAATCCTCATGCTCTCACCCCCTGCTCGCAGGATACTTGGAACTGCGTGGCAAGGCCGTGGCAAAAATCGAGCACGAGCGGCGTCCCAAGCGGGCTGCTCATCCGCCGCCTGCGTCGGCGCTGCCCGGCGGAACCAGCTCGATCTTCAATACATAGCTGAACGGCGCGTTCCCGACGCCCTTGCTGAACGGCTTGAGCTCGAGCGCGTAGCGGTTCTTGGGCAAGGACTTGACGCCTGCGAACGTGTTCTCGTCGAACTTCGGACAGCAGTTCACGCCGCTGGCGCCTGCGTCGGCCTGGCAACCGCCGGGCGTCGGCGCAGCCCCCAGCTTCACCGCGCCGGTCGGATCGTTGAACTCGAGCGGGAAGGGCGGCGTGCCCGCGGGGCAGTCCTTGCCGTCGGCTGCAAGCATCGTGACGCGGGGGAAGGCGCCTTCGGGCACGTCGAGCAAGAAGAAGTCGAGGTCGCAGCCGCCGCCGATGCTCCCCTTGACCAGCACGGTCTTGCCCGGCTCGACGATCACGACGTTGCCGGCGATGTAGTGGTTGTTGGGCTCCACTTCGGTCGGCGGGATGCCCGTGTCTCTCAGCTCCTTCAGGCACTCGTCCGTACAGCCGTCGCCGATCACCTTGTTGCCATCGTCGCAGGTCTCTCCCTTCTCGATCTGCTTGTTGCCGCAGACGGTGTAGGTGACCGTGACGCGCACCTCTGGGTCGAGCTTGGCGGTGTCGTACTTCTTCGAGTCGATGTCGAGGTAGAACGTGCCAGAGTTCGCGGTGCTGATGTACAGCTCTTCACCCGCGCCGGGGGGGCAACGATCGACGCGGGCGTTGCCCGTTTGCGGATCGCAGGACCCCATGATGCAGAGCCCGAGGTCGACCGGCGGGGCGCTCTGACCGGCGGCCACCACGAACTGGGCGTCGAGCGCGACGCGCTGCCCGCCGGCGAGCTCGAAGCCAAGCACACCGTCCGGGCCGTCGAAGGCGCTGAGCTTGTGGCAACTCTGGATGTTGTCGGCCAGCTGGTTCAGCTTGTACGTGCCGGTGTGCGTCTGGATGGCGCTGTTCACGACTTTCTCTTTGGGCACGGGGCAGCTGTCGACGATGGCGCTCCAGTTGCCGCCGCCAGTTCCCGCGGCGCCCGACGCGCCGCCAGTGCTGCCGCCCGCGCCGGCCGTTCCGCCGGCGCCAGAGGCCCCGCCGCCGCTGCTCGCGCCGCCGGTTTCGGCGTTCTTGTAGAGCTCTTCGTCGTAAGCCTGACAGCTGCCGACCAGAGCCAGGGCCGCGCCGGTGGCAACGGCGAGTACGGCGGTCTTGAAGTCCGGACGTTGGATCATGGCATTGCTCCGTGCTTCACGAGCTGGGCTAGAAGGCCCCGTTGACGATCAGCGTGCCGCTTCGCGCACCCAGCGCGGGCTGCACGCGGACCCGAGCAGCGCGCTCGTGCCGGGAGCCGCGCGACCCCGACCAGTTGGTGAACACGCCGATCACGATCGTGCTCACGCCGGCTACGGCGGTTGCCCCGACCAGCAGGTTGGTGCGGGTCTCGAGGTCCTTGCCGTCCAGATAGCCCTCTCGAGTCGGGTTCTGTTCGTAGCTCTTGGCCTTGCTGTTGGTGTCGAGGCCCGACCACGTTGCCGCTGCGCCCAAGCCGGCGGTGAGAACGGCGCCGGCGATGAACCAGCCGACGCCAAGGCCACCCGTTGCTTTTGGCGCGTCGCGTTCGGGGGCCGGGGTCGGAGCGGGCGGCGCGGTGGGCTCCCTCTCCTCGTGCTTCTTCGACTCGCCCACGGCCTTCGTCGCCTCTTCCGTGGCGATCTCGGCCTCGCACTTGGTGATCATCATCTCTGCAGCGTTGGCTTGGCTGCTGCTGACGTTGGCGCGCTGGAACGCCTTGTACGACTTGATGGCGTCGGCGTGCCTGGCGCCCAGACGCTGGGCCTGCGCCAAGCCCCAGAGGTACTGCGCGTCCTGATCGATCCGATAGGCGGCCTCGTACTCCTTGATCGCGGTGGTCCAGTCGGCAAGGTCGTAGGCAACCTGCGCCCGGCGAGCGTGCTCGGCGGCCGACACGCTTCCCGCCGCAGCGCCCTTCGGGGACTCTGCCTCGGCACGGGCGACGGCAGGCAGCAAGAGTGCCGCCGCGAGTGCGGCGCACCTGATCAGGTGGCGGAAAGTTCGCTGTTTCATGCTGATACCCTCAAGGTGGCGGCAGGGGTGAGTCGCGATCCCAGGTCGTCGGCTTCTTCGGCGGCTCGGCAGCGGCGGGCGTTGGAGTCGGAGCCGGGGCCGGCGCCGGGGTGGTGGGCTTTTCGGCCCGCGCCGGAGCCGCCGCGGAGCGCCGTCCCGCAGCCGCGTGCTTCGCTGACGGAAGCGGCTTCGGCGCCTCCACGACCGGGCTGGGCGGCGGCGCGGGAGTGACGGCGGCGGTCGGGTCGACCACGGGTGGCGAAACTGCGTGCCCCCCGGTTGTTGTCGCGGCAGTGGACGGGGTCGGCGTCGGCGCAGCCGGGCCACGGAGAAGCAGCACCGCCGCTGCCGCCGCCGCGAGTGCGACGGCAGCGCTTCCCACCATGACCCACGGCCGGCTCCTGCGCCGGGGCGTAAGGTCCTCGTAGGTGTGGAGCGCGGTCGGCGCCTGACTGCGCGATGCGCTGGGCGTTGGCGTGTGCGCATCGGCTGGCGTCAGCGAACCGAAGGCCGGGATCATCCTCAGTCCGGAAACGGGTTGCGACGACGTGAGCGCCGACAATGCACGTGGTGGGATGCTGAAGCTCTTGATCGCCTTGCGTCGATCCGCGAGCTCATCGCCGAACGAAGCCGTGACCCACGCCGCCACGTCGCGGCGCGATCCGAGGCACCCGGCCACGAGCGCCGCTTCGCGCAGCGACTCTTCCATGTCCTGAGCGCTCGCGAAGCGCCTGGCTGCCTCGCGCTCCAGTGCACGCAGACACGGGCCATCCAGAGCGGCGGGGGGCATCAGACCGATGGTGCTCGGCGGCGGGATCTCCAGGGTCAGGATGTTGCTCAGCGTGGCGGCGTCGGTGTCCGAAAGGAACAGGCGGCGGCCCGTGATCGCGCTCCAGAGCATCGCGCCCGCCGAGAACAGGTCGGAGCGGCAGTCCACGCCCGTCGAGCGGATCTGCTCCGGCGACATGAAGGCTATCTTGCCTTTGATCTGCCCTGGCCGAGTGCTCATGATGCGCGACTCTGCCCGCGCGATCCCGAAGTCGGTGATGCGCGCCACGCCGTCGGCGCCCACCATGACGTTCTGTGGCGACACGTCGCGATGCACCAGGTTCATCGGCTTGCCGTCGTCGTCGGTGAGCGTGTGCGCGGCGTGCAGCCCGGCGAGCACGTCGATCACGATGGGCAAGATCAAGCGTGACGGTCGCTCGTCTCGGTTCTTGGTCAAGAGGGCGGCAAGCGAGCACCCTTCGATGTACTCCATCACCACGTAGTGCAGGCCGTCTTGCGTGCCGAGATCGACGATGGGTACGACGTTCGGGTGATGCAGACGCGCAGCGATGCGTGCCTCGTCCAGCAGCATGCTGACGAAGCCCTCGTCGTCGGCCAGGTGCGGATGAAGAACCTTCACGGCGAACAGACGCTGGAAGCCCGCCTCGCCGCGGTGCCGCGCCAGATAGACCGTTGCCATGCCGCCGCGCGCGATGCAGCCGAGCATCTCGTAACGACCCAGCGTGCGAGGCGTCGTCGCTACCGTCGGCTGGACGTCTTGAGCCACCATCGGGGTTCGCCTCCGCTCGCTGACTCTGACCGGGAGGACATGAGCCAACAATCAGGCGTCGCCCGGATTTCGTGTCGGGTGGATCCCTAGCCGCAGCGACAGCACGCGCCGAGCTTGCCGCCCGCGTGCGTCGCGCGCTCAGCCGTGAGCCGGAGCTTTCGGACGCAAAAGGCCCGCGGAAACCGCGTAGGCGACCATGTCCGCCCGTGTGCGACACGCGAGCTTGTCAGCGATTCGTGCGCGGTGGGATTCGATGGTTTTTGCGCTCAGGTGAAGGTGCGCGGCGATCTCTTTCTGCGTGTAGCCCCTGGCAATCTGCTCCAGCACCTGACGCTCGCGCTCCGAGAGTGCTTCGAGCTGTGCCACGAGCGTTTCTTGTTCCGGGCCGCCCACGTCGGAGACCTCGAACGGAGTCGCGGCGGGCGGGAGCGTGGAGAGGTGCGAGGGTCGCCTGCGCATGAGCTCGTCGACCACCTCCAGCGTTTCCAGGCCGATTCCAATCACATCCCCGTGGTGGGCGAGCGCCGGGCATTCGACGCGACGATCGTTGAGAAGGACGCCGTTCCGACTCTCCAGATCGTCGACCAATATGCCTTCCGAAGTGGGCGTCAAACGCACGTGGAAGCGGGAGACGAGGCCGCCGTCCAGCCGAAGCTGGCACTCCTTGGCGCGGCCCACGATGAAGTCCTGATGCACTTCGAGTTCACGATCGGCGCCGCGCAAACGAACCCGCCACCGGCTCATCAGGCGAGTGAGTGTTGCACGCTCGTCGTACAGCGCAACCTCGCTGGGCTCCGGCCCTCTGGCCGTCGTGCAGCGATCGCCGGCGGCGCCGCCCGCGGGCTGCGCGATCGAGTGACGCGCGCAGTGACCTCCCCTCACAGCCGGCGAACGGAGTCCGGGTCGTGATACCCTGAGCACCATGCGGCGGACGTTGCTGGTTGTCATGGTACCGCTCGTGGCCTTCGCGCTGGCCGCGGCCTGCGGCGGAAGCGACGAGTCACCGTCGAGCACGGGCGGCGGCAGTGGCGGTTCGGGTGGACCTAGCACGGGCGGAAGTGGCGGATCGAGCACGGGTGGCAGCGCGGGTACCGGACCGGCCGGTGGAGGCAGCGCCGGAGTCGACGCTAGCCTGGACGGAAGCGGAGACGCCGCGCTCGATGCGCCTCAGGACAGCCCGAGCGACGTTCAGTTGACGGACGGGTCGGCGAACACCGTGGCTTGTCTGACGTTCCACACCAAGTTCGCGAACAAGGCCAAGGAGTGCACGCAAGGCAACCCGGTGCCCTGGGGCGCTGAGACGGTCGACCGTTGGATCGCACGCTGCTCGCTCGACGTGGCAGCCACGGGCGCACCGGCGACGATGAACGACATCGTGACCTGCGCAGCGCAGTTCGAGAAGAAGGGCTGCGCGGAATTCATGGCAAGCGCCCTCTCGCAGTGCATCGTCGATCCGACGGCGGCTCCGTGCCGGCGCTTCGACCCCGTGCTGGTCGGCTGCACGCCCCCGGCGGGAACGCTCACCAACGGCACGGCGTGCTTCGGCCACCTGCAATGTGCGGGCGGTTACTGCAAGGGACACCAGAACGGGTGCGGCGTTTGCGCGCCGCGGGCCGGGGTCGGGCAGGCCTGCACGGAAGGATCGGATTGCCAGGTCGGGTTGGCCTGCTCTCAGTCCAAATGCGCGACTCCGCTCGGGCTGGGAGCAAGCTGCTCCACTTCATCGGCGCCGTGCGCGTACGGCACGCATTGCAAGAGCGGCAAGTGCGCAGCGTGGGCGGGCGCGGGCCAACCCTGCGGCGGTGCGTTGGGCGCGTGCGACCCGCGCTTCTCGCTCACCTGCAACGCCGGAACGTGCGCCAAGCTCAGCTATGCGAAGACCGGCGGTGCGTGCTCCGGCCCGCTCGCGATTTGCTACGACGAAAGCGTCTGCTCGGGCGGGACCTGCGTCTCTCAAATCGACGACGGCTCGACCTGCAACCCCACGCTGGGGTGCAAGGCGTTCTCGTCCTGCCGCGGCGGCGCGTGCACCCGCGACGACCCCGGTTACTGCTTCTGACCGCTGAGCGAACGCGAAGAGCGCGTCGGGTCCGGGGGCGGCAGAGTCGCCGGTGGAGCGCTCGAGGGCGTGCGTTGAGCGTGCGGTTCTCGTTCGACGATTCCTGCGCCAGCCCCGCCGCCTCAGCGCGCGGCAAACAGAGCGAAGGCAACTATGGCCGCGACGAGCACCGCGGCGAGCACGAGCTCGTGTCGCGTTGCGCGCGACAGCGTTTGCTCCCGGGCCGCAGGCTTCGACGGGGCGGCGCGCCGCGCCGGGTCCCCGCTGCCGACCAGGACCAACGGTGCGGCGGCCGATCCGCGGAGCACCCGCGCCGTGGCGCGCGTGCGGTAGCCCTCGGCCGGCAAGAGCTCGGGTGCGACGGCCTCGACCGAGCACTCGCCCTCCAGGGTCACGCGCTGGCCAACCTCGATCACGGCCTCCCAGGCCTCGCCGAGCAGCATTGCCGTGGCTTCGCCGGGGCCGCCGGGTGCGGCGCGGCCGTGCTCTTTCAGCCAGCGCTCCTGCTTCCGCGCCGACCCGCCAACGTGCACCTTGCCGGCGGCGTGCGCGCGGGTGGCGTGGAGAAACGTGGCGACCTTCGCCAGGTGCGCTCGCTCTTTGCGCAGCGTGGAGGCGGCGGCGCCTTGCTCGGTGCGAAGCCGCACCTTCAGCTCGCGCAGCCTGGCCGAGAGCTGGGCGATGTCCGCCTCTGCGACCGCCACCAGCTGCTTGGCGCGCTCCGCGCGAAGATCCACGCGCAGGTGCTCGCTCTGCACCAGGATTCGCCCATCGGCGTCTTCCAGCCAGAAGTCCGACTTGCCCACTCGGCGTGGCGCGTCGTTCAGCCCATCGCGCACGTCCCAGTACACGCACGGGCGCTGACTCAGGGCGGACACGAGCAGCTCGCCGGCCGCGGCCACTCTCCCCGTGAACGTCGTCACGTGGCGGTCATAGCGCGCCAGCGAGCTCAGGTCAGCCGCTCAGGTCCATGCACTGAAACAGGTCGCTCTCCCACGTCCACGGGCCAGCGGATGACGTCCCCGTGAGCTCGATTTGCAGGATCGGGCGCGTGCACTCCTTGCCCGGCTCGGGCGGGGTCGTGCTGGGCTTGAAGCACACCCCCGCGGGGAACTGCACACCGACCAGCTGCCACATCCAGTTCGCCCACGTCTCTGCGCTGGCGGGGGCCGGCCCCGACCAGATCTCGTTGCTGCTCTGGCCTTTCCACAGGTCGTGCTTGCCGGAAGGGAACGCAAAGGTCTCGGGCGGGGAGCTGCACGGCGGGAAGAATTTGTCGACGAAGGCGCTCCGCAGCTTGGCCCCCGTGGCCACGAAGCCGTTGAGGGCGCTCGGGCCACGATTGGCCACGTGGATGGACGAGCTCGCGAGCGCGACGGTCACCGGTTTGGTCGCGTTGGTGATGCTGGTCTGCCCCGCCAGCCAACCCGGCACGCCCTTCGCGCAGGCGTAGCTCAGGCTCTCGGGCCCCTTGCCGCCATAGTCGAGGCCCAGGCCGCACTCGATCTGGAACGCGCCGCCCTCTTGGGTCTTGCCCGAAACGACCAGCTTGCCGCCGCGCTTCCACGCAGGCTCGGCACACGCTGCGGTCTCGGAAGGGACCGATGCGGCGCTGCCGCTCAGCACGACCGAGTACTGATTGGAGCTGTCTGCCTTCACGCTGCCATCGAAGCCCGGCGGGCCGCTGAGCTCGGAACCCTTCCAGCTGCGAATCACCTTTCCCGCGGCGTCGCGCTGTTCGACGGCGTCGAGCGCGACGCCCGTCGCCGGGCCGCTCAGCGCGAGCGGCACGCGGACCAGCGTCTCGGATTTGCCGGCGGTCCCCCCGACGTCTTGCACGACGAGCAACGTCGGGCCGCCCTTCGAGTCGAAGCAGTTGATGCTGGCAGCTCCCGCCGTGCCACCCGCAGCGCCCGCAGCGCCGCCGGTCGCACCGCCTGCACCGCCTGCGCCGCCCATCGCGCCTGCGCCGCCCGCCGCGCCCGCGCCCCCCGCACCGCCGGACTGCGCCTGCCCCCCGGTGCCGCCCGGTCCGGCGCCCGAGCCCGAGTCGCCGCACCCCAGGCAAAGCGCCGAAGCCAACCAGAAGCCAAAGCCACGCACCATCCGCCGCACCTCTCGGGGCGGGTTGGTTGCCCGCGCGAGGCGCGCATTCAGCTCTGCCGCTCAGCTCGCGGCCGCCAACGCGGCGGTGCTGTTCGTTGCCGGCGTCGAGAAGCGTTTGCGCTCGTGAGGGCCGGCGATCGGACGGCGCGCGCGATGGGGTCGAGCGCTCGAGCCCGCGAGCTGTTAGCCTGCGCTGTCGTGACGCGGGTGATCGTGACCGTGGGCTGCCTCTGCGTGCTTGCGGCGTGCCGGGGCGGAGACCGCTCGGACGCGACCCCGCCGGACGCGGGCGCCGTTGCAGTCGGCGGGGGCGGGGCGACGCTGGGTGATCCACCGCGCGTGCGACCCGAACGCACGGGGCCGAGGCCTGGATGGCCCACCCAGGGTCCTCCCGCGGACGCCTGCGAGAAGGACGACGACTGTACCGTCGTGGTCTGGGACGGACCACAGCCGCCAGATCCATGTTGCGACGCGCGAGTCGGGTATCTGCCGGTCGCCCGCGCGCACCTGACGTTCATCGAAACGTTCCGCAAGACTCATTGCGTCGGCGTGTCCTGCCCGCCGTCACCATTTCCCGGCGCGGAGCCCGCGTGCTGCGCCAGCATCGCGCGCTGCGTAGGGCGGAAGTGCGTTTCGGCATGTACGCTCGTCGGCGAGCCGATCCCGAAGGTGAGCGTGCTCGATCCCGCGTGCCGGGGCTTTCGACAAGCGCCGCGCACCGGGAAGCCGGTCGTGCCGCCGTTCTGAGGCTCACATCGGAACGAACGCGTCCCAGCCAACCGTGAGGCCAGTGACGGCTCCGACCGAAGTGACCCAGGGGCTCGACGTGCTCGTCTGGTCGAGCCACGCGGCTCCGGTCCCCTTGGTGTAGGCGATCAGGTAGCCGCTGGCGTACGAGATCCAGTGCGTCACGCCGGCGTTGATCCCGGTCGGGGCCCCGAGCGTGGAGACGGCGGCGGTCGGCGGCACCGAAACGATGGCAACGGCCCCGGTCGTCGCGTTGTACACGAAGACCTGGTCACCAGTGAGGGGCTCCCAGTGAGTCCAACCGCTAGCCCAGGTGCCTGCTGGCCAGGTCAGGTTCCAGGTCAGCTTGTTGCTGGCGTTGAGCACGCCTCGCTTCCCGCTTCCGTCGGACGACTTGTAAAGGATGACGACTCCGGTGCGCGTCGCTCCCATGCGGTCGTAGCCGGTGCCCGGCTCGTCTGCAGAGCCGGCCGTGGTCGGCCCGCCAGTGGTCGGCATGACGTAGTACTTGGCAACGCCCGAGCTGGCGGAGTACCCGACCGCGCCCGCCCCGAATGCCGACTTCCAGAGCATGCCCTCGGTTCCGCCGAGGTTGCTCGACCACACCGTCGAGACCGTTCCGTCCTTCTGGTTCAAGTTGAGATAGCTGTACGCGTTGGTATTTCGGTGTGAGAAGATCAGCGTTCCCGGTGGCGACGGCACGCCGACCGTGTCGGTCCAGTCGGAGAGCGAAGCCCAGCTCTGGACGACGGTCGTCGTGCGATCGGGATTGACGCGGATCACCGCCGCCAGGCCGTCGTTGGCGCCAGGCGTCGCGCCCCTCTTCCAGGCGCAGAAGTGCAGCGTCGGCCCAGCGGATCCACCGGTGCCCCCGTGCCCCCGGTCGCACCGCCCGTGCCCCCGGTCGCACCGCCCGCGCCCGCGGTGCCGCCAGTCGACCCGCCGGTGCCGCCGGTGGTCCCACCACCACCGCCGGTGGTCGAGCCGCCCGCCCCTCCGGTGGCTCCCGCATCGGAGCCACCAGTACCGACGTACGTGCGGTTCTCGTTCTCGCTCGAACATCCGGCGACTGCCCCACGCTCGCCAACACCACCGCCCACGTCCGGGTTCCGGTCATCGTCGCACTCCTGCGCGGCGGCTCGCGCCCGCGACCCGAGAACCTAGCGGACGAGCACTGGTGCGCGACATGGGCACTTCGACGACGTGACGCCCTCGCGCCCGCACGAAGTCCGCACGATTGTGCCGCGGCGCCCGCGCGCGTGGGAATTTCGACGACGGCCTTCGAGCGGGTTGTAGCTGTATTTCGCCTTGCTGACCCCGTCGACGACGATCAAAGAAATGTTTGGATACCGGCGGCCCTTGGCCCAGAGCGCTGCTGACGCCCGGCGCGGTGTTGACGCGCAGACTTGCTCGTCGTGGTCACGCCCCGAGCTTCGCGCGAAGCTGGCGGAGCTCGTCGCGGATGCCGAGTTGCAGCTGGATCACGTCGCCGCTGACGTAGATGAAGAACGAAACGAACACCTCGCGGAGGACGGGGACCAACACCGCGAAGATCGTCGGCTCCGAGGGCACCGTGACATACGGGTTCGCTCCGCTGGCGATGACGAGGTCCTTGTGCTTCGCCAGCAGCACGGCGTACTCGGTGTACGCCGAGAAGAGCCCAGCGAGCAGATATATCGCGGCGATGGCCTTCAGGACCCAGACCGCGCCCCGCAGAGCGCGATGCTGCATCTGGCCTTTCATGGCGGCCTCGTACTCGGCAACGTCACTGGGGTCGGCTGGGTGCTCGGTCATCCTGCGAGGGTATCCGATCACTTCCGAGGCAGGCGCCAGCCGCCGCACCGGCGCGGCCCGCGCGGCGGCAACCAGGGCTCAGCGAGCCGGACCGTCGAACACCTTCTTCTGCGCGCTGCCGCGGCGCTCGTAGCGAACGCGATACGAGCTGAAACCTTTCGGCAGCGGCTTCCCCTCCGGCGTCTCGCCGAGGTACGTGGTCTGGCTCCAGACCGTCTCGAGCTTGCCCTTCACCCACTCGTGCTCGCTGCTCACGTAGACGGGTCCGCCGGCGCGGCCGCCGGCCTTGATACGTCTTCGCTTGGGGTCGAAGCGTGGCATGAGCAGCTCTTCGAGCTCAGCGCTCTGCACGAAGCGCTTGTTCGACGCCTCGAAGAGCCAGTAGCGTGAGCTGCGGTTGTAGGCGCCGCTCGCGGCTCCGACGGCGAGGTCCAGGTAGCTGTCGAAGTTCGCGTCGACGAAGATGGGGTCCGGACCTTCCTGGAGCGCTGCGGCCGCCGCCAGCTTGCCCGGGTTCGGGAGCAGCCCGCCCTCGAGCGCGTCGAGCGCCCGGTCGGGCGCCGCCTTCATCTCGGCCTTCGCGTCGTAGACGACCTGAGCGGCGCAGGCCTCGCTCGCTTCCAGCTCGATGCGCGAGATGCTCATCAAGAAGCGGCCCGCGTCCACGGTCGACCCCACGCCGGCTCGAAACACGAAGCGGCACGGCGCGAGGCCGGCACGCAAGGCAAAGCTCGCGCGCACGACGGGCGCGGGCTCTGGCTCGGGCTCGAGTGCGGCCGCGTCCGCGCTCGCTCCAGCATCTTCGGGGGTCGGAGCGGGTGCGCTCGCCGGCGTGGGCTCAGGCGTCGGCGACGTGCTCGCGACGGCCCTCACGGGCGGCGCGGGCTCGCCGACGGGCGCCGCGGCAGGGGCGCAGCTCACGATGACCCAGCAGACGCTCCAGCGCAGCATGACGTGGCAGTCCTAGCGCGCTCCGGAGGCCGTGGTCCACTACGTGCGTTCGGCGGCTCGGGCAGAACTTCACGCACACCGGCAGCCAGCTCGGCTCTTCCGACGAGCTGCGTGCGCGCGGCCATCCCATTGTGAAAATCGATGAGTCGTGCGCGATTTATGTGTTCGACGAGGGGTCGAGCCAGACCCACATAGCTTGCATGAATCCCCGAACCCGTTTGCTGATCGCCATCGAGAAGAACGAGCTCCGGATCTGGAAGCTAGTCACCCGTGTGCTCTTGCGCCTGCGAGAGCGCTCCCTCCTGACCGGCGCGCGGGTCGACGACGACCTGAGGGCCGCGGTGCGCTGGGCGGCTGACGCCGAGCGCGCGCGCCGCGAAGAAATCGCGCACCTCTCCGGAGTAGCCCGACCTGAACCCGCGGTTCTCCGTTCGGAGCCGCGCGCGAACCTCCGCGAGAGCGGGATCCGCTGGGCCGCCTGAGGAAGGGGATATGGGCATGAAGCGCATCCTGGTCTTGGTGGACGAACGTCTGGAGTCGGTGATCGGCGTCGAGCGCGCCGCCAGCGTGGCGAGCCGCACCGGCGCCGAGCTGATCGTGCTCAGCGTGCTCGAGCCCATTCGCGGCGAGCTGGACGCCTGGCCCGTCAACGAAGATCGCGACGAGATGGCGAGAGAGCTCGCGCGTGCCGAGGTCGAATGGCAGAGCATCCGGCTTCGGGATGCGCTGGCAGGTCGCCCCGCTCGAGTCGTCGCACGCTGGGGCAAGCCGTGCGCAGCGGCCGTGAGGCTCGCCATCGACGAGAGCGTCGACCTGGTGGTCAAGACCGCCCGAGGCCGCCACGGCGGGAGACGAGTACTCTTCGGCTCCACCGCGCTGCATCTGTTCCGCAAGTGCCCCTGCCCCGTGTGGGTGGTGTCGGACCGGCCACTACCTCCTGCTCCCACGGTGCTCGCCGCCATCGACCCAGCTCACGGGCCATTGACCACGAGAGTCCTGCGGCATGCCGAGCAGCTGGCCGGATGGCTCGACGCCGAGCTCCACGTGATCCACGTGTGGGATGCGCCGCACGAGGCCTCTCTGCGGCGACGCTACGACGCAGATCGGGCGCAGGCGCACGTGGACGAGGAGGAGGTGCGCGCCCGCGTCGGCCTCGAGCGCGCGCTCGGCGTGCTGTCGAAGTCTCCCAATCGCGTCGACCTGGTACGCGGCGACGCGGCCGAGGAAGTTCCGACTCGCGGAGCCGATGTGATTGTCTTGGGCAGCGTCGGCCAGGCGGGGATTCGCGGCCTGCTGATCGGAGAAATGGCCGAGGAAATCCTGACGCGCGTCGACTCCAGCGTGCTTCAGATCAAGCCCAGCGGGTTCGAGTCCCCCCTGTCCCACCCACCCCCGACGCGAGGGCCGCGTGTGAGCGAAGCGCAACCCGTCGTCCATCGGGTGTCCCGACGGTCCGTTCGCACCCAGCGGCGCGGTTGGGGTTCTGATTGATCACCGTGAAGTTCTCGGGCGCTCCACGCTGAACCCGCCGTTCCGAACGCCCGCCCGGCGTTCCCGTGGGAAGCTGAGCCTCACTCGAAGCGCAGCGTGCTCGCGAGTCGCCGCGCGGCGGGGGTCACTGCAGCGATGATCTCGCGCTTGCCGGGACCTGCGAGGTTGGCGACGGAGCGGCCGTCGGTCACGAAGATCTCGAGCACCACCTCTCCGCCCATCCCCACGGTCTCGAACGTACCACCGACGATGCTGACCAGTTCCGCGGTGTCGGACCATTCGTCGAATGGTGCGGAGGCCCAGCCCTGCTCGCGCAGGAGGGCAAAGAGCCCATCGGTCGTGAGCGGATGGCCGCCCGGCGCCAGTGCGCAGGCATTGAGATAGATGCCGTGCTCCTTCGAGCGGAAGTAGACGCCGAGCTCGTCGATGACCGTCTGGTCCAGGGCATCAGCGACGAACTCGTGCCCAGGATCGATGGAGAAATGCTGTCGAGGAAGGGAGATTCTCACCGGTCCAGCTCTCGGGTCGCTCGCGATACTCGCATGGCGCGCGTCCGGGCGGCATCCCCTCGTCCCCCTGCTGGTCTATTCTCGGCTGCATGAGCGTGAGCAAGCGCGGCGTCGCGGGAGTGGTGGTGGCCTTGTGCCTGGCGGGTTGCGGGTCCGACGACGGAGGGGGCAGCGGCGCGACGGGGGGCAGCTCGAACAGCGGAGGCACGTCGGGCACCGGCGGCAGCTCGGGCACGGGCGG